>Ga0209379_10000660_pt1 | contig 26086 bp, 20 predicted proteins | sample tdDd001_FD_187124 | JGI IMG/M metagenome (GOLD analysis project Ga0209379, IMG submission 187124) | Marine sediment microbial communities from the Atlantic coast under amendment with organic carbon and nitrate - tdDd00.1 (SPAdes)... | ecosystem: Environmental > Aquatic > Marine > Coastal >...
CCTTTCTTAGTTGTAAACCAACCACCAAATCTGTAACCTTCACGTGTAGGATCTGCTGGTGCTTCTACATCACCACCGTTTTCTCCTACTAAAACTGTTTCTATAGTGCCTGTTCTAGTATCAAAACTAACCACAGTACTAACAGTCCATTGTGCATACAATGTTAAATCGCCTTCAACAACCGCTGAAAAATCATAAACATTGTTTCCTTCTGCATCAGTTGTCCAAGCAACAAAACTGCTTTTTTTACCTTCAACAGCTTCTTTTGTTGGTACTGCAGGTTCAGCTACTGCTAGACCTTCTTCAACTGTAGCACTTCCAACTACGCCTCCACCTTGAGCGTCAAATGTTACTGCAAACTCATTAGTTGAGCAGCCAACAAATGCAGTAATTACTAGTAATACTACTAGCATTAATCTCATCGGTCTGAAAAATTCTTTTTTCATCATTTCTCCCCCTGTATAATTCTAAGCCTCATCATACGTCCCTTTTTCTATTTTATGCATTGTGAGTTACTCATATGAGTAGCTCATTTTGTTACAATATACATATCAATTAACAAGACTTGGTATAATCAATCCTAACTAACCCATATATATATTAGAGCTTTTTTATATTATAATTTGAACCGGCTTAAATAGTTCAAGTTACAATACGACTCTTCATATTCATCATCAGAAGATGAAAAATAAAATTACTCAAAGTTCAAGTGATCTTTGAGATTTATACTTAACTCTCTACGTACTATTACAGCAGATAAAAGTAGTGATGACTAAAAATTTACAATAGTCAGATAACTTACTTTATGTTCATGCATTTGCGACGTACGCTTCAAATTGTATACTAAACTCTAAATCTAAAGCATTTTCCATTCATTTGCATTTTCATGAATCGAAAAAAAATAAGCGTATTGAATACGAAAACACTTAAAATAACAATTTATACAGTTTATTTTCATGAGATAGCATATGAAACTGAAAACTTACAAAATTATCACGCAATACCGCAAAAAAGAAACTTTTACATTATCAAGAAATTGTTTCATATACTTACACACCTCTTTACTTTATTTTAACAGATAGTCCCATATAAAAATATTAACAAAATCTTAACTATCAGTTTTTTTAGTTTTTTCTGAATATTTAATTTAGTAGGAATGTATGTTGGACCAACCATAGTCTATAACTCATACCTACGTATGTTGAGTCATAGTGTGGATTACAGCAATCTTGATTAGTAATTCTTAATAACTTCTTAGAGAAAGCCACAAAAATACACATTACAAAAACATAATATTTAGACGATAAATTTTCGACTATATATCATGAAATAATTAATTAATTTAATCATAAATATAGGTGATCTAATCTACATAAGGTCGTAATATTCCCCTCAAAAATGTGTGGGTAATCATTTACTTCTCATTAAGGACTTATCAAGATACACATAACTCTAATTTTATCATTGAACGATATCTCTAAGTAGAATTGATTGATGCATATCCATGATATAATTTTTAACTCTACATCATCAAACTGAAACTTACCTGCATATCACCCATTGTTATATTGTCAATTAGTGTTTCGTCATTAAATTTTTTTGTCATATAACGTTCAGTATAGGAAAAAGGTTATACTTCAATACTATATTCAATTGCAATACTGCGTGGGTTTGCCTGTGTCGCACTTTAAGCACAACATAAACAGCGACCTCAAGAGTTTTCTTGAAAGTCGCTGTTTTGTTTTATTATTATTTACTTAATTGGTACATGAAAATGAGCCGGTGCATCTTTATCTTCAGTTTCATAGAACTCAAAATCATAGTTTCCATTCACTTCTAATCCGTATTGAGGCATCCATTTCCTATAGACTTCCTGTACAGAACCATCAGTTAAATTCTCAAGTACGAATACAGCATATTTGTTACTAGGCACCTCTATATAGACCATATCTTCTGGAACTTCAGAATCATCTGATACTTCTACCCCTGCTATATAAGTAAATTTACCATTTTTGTTGATTTCACTTGTCCAAGTATCATATCCATATGCAGTACCAACATTCAATCGATTTTTTATGGTATGAATTCTTTTCGTATAGAATTCCTGACAAAGGCCACCTATGGCTCCATCTGAGTTGTTTCCGAAGTACTTCATTCCAACAATCTTAAAGGCTGGTTTTTCAACGATCTTATAATCCATTTAGTATCCCTCCAATATTATAGGTATTTAATATTATCCCTTACAAATAGAGTATCATTCATTTTATGACAACAGTATGTCATAGTTTAATTTATATTATATTTAAGAATTACTTTTATATAATTTAACTTAATCAAATTTATTGATCTTATTTTATATCCTTGAACCATTATCTAAAAAATTAGAACATCTTTCATTATTATGTCCGTTTCAATTATCCAAAATATCTTGTCCTAATTTTTCAACATTCAAGTAAACCGTTTCTAAGAAATCAATTTCTTGATTTACCATGATTCTTTCTAAACTTAATGTTGGTAACATACTTATGCCCTCTTCTAATGTCAATGTTCTAGCAGCTAATAACTCTAATACATCTTGTAGCTCCCTATCCCATTGCTCTATTTGAATTTCAGATAAAATCAATCCTTCATTTTTTTTAGAGTTTTCCTCTTTTAATATATTCAATTCTAAAAATACTGCATCGAGTTCTTTACTCAATTTGTTATTTTCAGTTATTAGTTCGTCAATTCCTTTAAGAATCTCTCCTTCTGTTTCTAACTTGTCATCAATAAGTTTTAATATTTCAGCTTTACTTTGAAGTTGTTCATTAATACGATTCATGTCTTCAGTTAAAGAAGATACTTCAACTTCCAATGCGTTCTTATCTATATCACTCTCTCGTAATTCTACCTCTAATGTTTCAGATAATAAGATCGATGCATTTAATCTGTTACTTAGATTATAATTAAATGCAACTGATACTGTGAGTAATAATGAAACTATCAATATTAACCAATACTTTTTCAAAATATACCTCCGTATTATTTTATAACAATTTTTAAAACTGCAAGGTCTGTAATTATGAGGATTTGTGAAAACTACCCTTATCGTGAAGTGTATGAAAGTTTAGGTGTAAAAATTCATGATGGTTCACTAACATACAGTCAATACAGGCCTTGAAAAAATCATAAAGCTTATTTAGTATGGTAGAGTTTTAAAGAAACATTATCATCACAGAAAATTTAAACAAGTCATGCAAAATCATACTTCTTAATGGTAACACTTAAAAAGTGGGAAGTAGATTCTTCGTTACTTTAATGAAATAGAATTGCAAAGCAAATTAACGCAGAATTTAGAATCAAACTAATATGTTAGTTATAAGGTTTTAAAAATTCATACACAAGTGTATTTTCGATTTCTGTTAACTTAAAAATACGATCAGAAACAGAAACATGTCTAAGCAAACTCATTAACTCATGTAGGTCATCTTTTTTGTCTAAGATGTCCTCAGGCATTCTTTTATGCCATAGAGCAGGATCATCAATGAAAATATGTTCTTGACATTCTGCATTGATAAAAGCTTTTAAATGTTTATCAACCTCTTTATTCTCTAAGATTTCCTCATATTTAACTTTGTTAATAAGCAAACCGTTTGGTGTGATATTTAACAATCCTTGAAGCCATTTTCTCGATTCAAAGTTATTCTGAACGATTCTCTTCTTTGAGAGAATAACTTTGTTCAAACAAGGTTTTTTTATTGAATCAGCTGATTGAGAAAGCATGAAACCTACCGCACCAATCAATTCCGTTGACTCTACAGAAGGATCAACCAACATAATTTTAATGCTTTCATCTTTTGAAACATCCTCGGCATTAAAATCTATTTGACCAATGGGGTTATTTGAATTGATTTTAAACTGTCCTGTAAAAGATTTGTTGTAACTCGTCAGTGTTAAGTTGGTAGTTAAACCATCTCCCTCTTGTCTGATGAATTCGATGATGCCTTCTTCGATGTCGATACCTTTCTTTGTGTCTAAGAAATATATGTAAAACTTTGTATTGTTGTGTAAATACTTATGGTAACGATTGTGAAGATTATGATGACTGTTCGCTTCCATTGGGTGACTTTCATTTGAAGTAAACAAATCGTCTAAAGATAATTTAAACAACTCACAGAGTCCTAACAAGAAACGTATAGAGGGTGGTTGACTAGGGTTAACGTTTAAATTCTGTTTGATCGCATCTATTTTATAACGACTATTAGGATTCTTCTTTTGCGGTCCAATACCAATGTTGTCTCTGATATACTCCGCTACGAAATCGACATTTCGATCAAAATCAGCTTTATAATCCTCTCTTAATTTATCGATGATTAAATATTTAATGTTGTCCTTTAAGATCATGAATTTATCATTTATTGATGTTTCATTAAAGTTGTTGCTCTGCATACAAATATCCTCCAGCAATGCCTAATACCGTCTAATGATATGTATTAGTGCTCTATGTACTAGTATAACTTATCTTGAAAATAACTAGAAGTATTTTTTTTCTGCCTAAATGGGATTATTAGCAAATATAGATGAAACTAATACACGCTAATTTGTTAAGTCGTGATACGGTTATTATAGGTAAACAAACTGATGAAACGACCTGTTACTAGGATAAACAAAAAGGAGAAGTATATGGCTGCTATTCATAATGAAATTAAAAGTATCATCATTAAATTTAGACAACAGTTAGACTTAATTTTAGGAGACAAACTGTATGGATTGTATTTATATGGTTCCACAGCAAGGGGAGAATTTGAACCTGCCGCTAGTGATATAGACTCTATTGTTGTGTTAAAAGAACCACTTATTGAAGAACAAATTGACAAGTTAAAGAACTTACATGAAATACTCGGTAATAAATATAAATATGGCAAGAAGCTAGATGTTATGTACCTTCAGTATTCAGATATTGGGAAAAGAAACAACGAAATTGAGAAGTACACATATGTTTACAATGCAGAGTTACAAACAAGTGGTTACTTTGATATAAATTACATTACTTGGTGGTCACTTAAACATAACGGGATACCCATTAATTCTCCTGACATCACACATCAACTGAAAGACATTCTGTGGGGACAGGTCGTCATGACATTAGATTACAACTTAAATGTATATTGGAAGCAAAAAATGGATGAAGAGACGCTATTTTACGAAGATTACTGGGTCGAGTTTGCCATCAGTACTTTGTCTCGTATTCTCTATTCGTTAGAAAAAGAAAAAATTATTTCAAAGACACATGCTTGTCACTATATCTCTGATCACTATGATGAGTGGGACGATGTGATTGTGGAAGCGCTGAGGATTCGGACGAAGGTCTGTATCAATGCTTTTATGGGTCTTGATCAAAGAAAGGAGAGAGTACTATCATTTATGAAATTTGTAATTGATAAAGGCAATCGATTGTTATTAGAAAAAGTCGTTTAAAACCGATTCCTATATATGTACTTTAGAAAGATGTAAACAATGCGTTTACATCTTTTTATGTGTAAGGCAGAATCATTAATAACTAGATGTCAGTTTAATGTTCCTCATAGTTGTTGAGGATACTCATTTACTTAATAAAAGTTATAGCTCATATTCTTTAATCCTCAAGCATTTGCATCAAAAACCACGTACACTTTTTGACATAATTTTTTGTTGTTTACTATACATAACTAACTATGCATTCATTTTTGATACGGTTCACCGTACTTCACCTAACTGAGTTTTACTCCAATACAAGCTTAACTTTTCGAAGAGTATTAACTGATGGAAGTATTGAAAGCTTACATTGAACTTATGCAATGTTCAAAATAAGAATACACCTCATCTGCTTTTTCTTTGAACTCTTTAACAGCTATATCACTATTCAGGTAACACTTATAAAGATATTCAACTAAAGTTGGACTTATATCAGAAAATCTAATTATTGAATTTTTCATCTCAGTGATATCATCCTGCCAAACGCCAACATCTAATAATATTAATGAATATAATGCACGTATTAATCGTTTAGAATAACCTTTGATATACCTTAATTGCATCTTATTATTGGTTGTTTTAATTAACGCATCATTTACACGGTTTATCGCATCTTTAGTCTCTGAATTTAAATCTAAAATGAACTGCTTAGAAATAACTATAGGTGGAACAACTTCCCCAAAATCAATACCATAAATATTGACACAGATTATTTTCACCCAAAATCCCCATTCATTTGGTTTGTTTCTTACATCATCTAATGTACAAACTGTCGTATCTATTTTAGTAACGAATGGAAACACCTCTAAAATTTTCTCCTTAAGACTAATCAATTTACTTCTATCAATATCTTTGGAATCCTCGCATAAAATAGTAAAATCAGCATCTGATTTATATGGTTTAGCAGTTCCTTTAGGTATTGAACCACACATATAGATACTATGTATATTTTCTCCAAACTCATTTAATAGTTGAGTTTTAAATAACTCAACAAACTCTTCATATTCACTACTAATGTTTATATTTTTTATTGTTTTTTGTAGTATCATCATTTCTCCTCTATTGCCATAACATTATATCAGACACTCACATAAGAATTTGTAGGCTTTTCATTAAAAAAAGGCAATCACTTATGGTACGGTTCATTCTCTTTAATTCTAAATCCATTCTAACATAAAAACCACCCTACTAAGTAAGGTGGTTCAGCCTCGATGGTACGAGGATTTTGATGGTGGAGGTGGAGCTTACTGAATCCTCGTTTTAAAACACAGTCATTTGCGGTATGGTTCACGATAGCAAAGTAATACTTTGAAACTCAATATGTACTTTTCATTATGAGTTTAGATTAGTCCTTACTTCTAATTAGTTAAAGTACACAGTTACAATTGTAAGAAGTACTACTATAATGAAAATCCACTTGTTCCAGTCAAATATTCTTTTACCACCAAAAGTAGCTACAGGATATAAAGGAATAATACTTATAATCATAAGAATTTCTGCCATCATTGCCATTGAATCTATGATTTCAATATCACCTAATGATGTTCTGTTTAACATTACAATAAAAAACAATGATATCCACTGTGACAAAGCTGTTAAACCAAGCGAACGATTAAAGTCAGTTTCTTTTCTATAGACTCTAGGGTACCAGTTGCCTGAGATTAGATAAATACCACCGAATAAGGATGCAATCACTGGAATAACATAACCCCCATCGGTTACTCTAAAATACCAATCTTCTTTTGAAAATAATGAGCCTATATAGCCAGCAATTATTCTGATACCAATAACAAATACCAATGATCCAATAACATAAAAGGTACGCTCAAAACCAAACGTCAACGTTGGCATTAAAATAAGAATTGTATAGATTAAATAGTTTAGTATTTGTGAAAAAGAATTTTCTTTTTTTGTACTAATGGTTTCTTTTTCTAGTTTGAGATAATACTCCATGCCTGTCGCAATAAATAGAGGTGTCTTGAAAGAATGACCAAGCAAACCCAATAATCCAAAATTCTTTATAAGATCGTTAAGACCAATCCTCTGGAATCCTCTGTTAACAAACAATTTCCATGAGCCTACATTATCATCTCTAACTATAGCACTATAGCCACTACAGCCTTCTTCTTGCATTGTTTTAATACAGGCATCAACCAATTGACTGCCAATACCTTTTCCATGAACAGTCTTATCTGTGAATAAATAATCGACATAACCAATTTTATTATGTCCTACTTTCATATACTTATAAAGAACTGCTCCAACAATTTTATCGTCTTCGACTGCGACGTAACAATCCTTTGGCTTGGGCACAAAAAGACTTTCAAACCATTCAAACGTCTTTTTCCCCAGTCTTCTGACTGCTTGCGCTTCATCTTCTCTCATGACTCTAATATCAATCATTTTACTTCCTCCCATAGAACTTCATTTATTCATATGAACTTGTTTTAAAAACTCATACTTGTTATAGAACACTTGTATTCTTTAATCCTCAATATATATTTACAAATGACGCTTTTACTTATTTTACAATTTATTCTTTTTAGTCCTAAATTAATTGTAACATAAACATTCTAGTCAGAAGGCTTATCCTTGTTAATAACAAGCTATTGATGTTTTAAATAAAGTTTATAAAACTCCCACCTTTTTATCCTTTTGAGCGAAGTCATCTTATATTACTTTTCCATACATATAAAACGACCTTCAAGAGGTTTCTTGAAAGTCGCTTATATTGTCTTTATTCTAGTAATGATTAATAATATAATATTTCATTAAGTACTCATAATATAATATTAAAAATCTTTTGGATAGATAAACAGAACATAAGAAGGATTAATTTAGTTTCTTGAATAATAAGATGCAAAGGAGTATCATTAAACTAGGGAATACAAATAAAATCATATAAATAGATAAGGAGGATGTCATGAAAAAGACAAAAGCTTTAGCTAAGATGGATGATATTGAAAAACCCGTTTATTATGAGAATGCATTGTATGAGCATGATCATAAGGAAAATCGTAAGACAGATTTTCAAAATAACACAGAGTTTAATCTATCTAAAAATCCTAGACAAGGCGCACTTAGAATAATACAAAAGGGTATACTCTAAAACTAAAGACATTGAGTATTACTGCCAAAGAGGCACTGTATATGACAAGGACTGGGCTATTCATTACACTTCATAGACTTCACACACTCTAATTATCTAGAGTGTGTTTTTTAGTACAGTCTTATCAGAGTTTGCAGTAGCGAAGCCATTTCATCAAACTTCCCTATATTCTCAGAACATCAATTTTAAGGATTTGTGATAGTTCTATAACATTCTATAATGAAAAATTGGATGCTTGGCTCCGATAGAGTATCGAAACCTTGCATCCCAATGTGTATAACTATTTAATTAAATCACCTGTCTAATTGACGTGTATCAGTTCAAAATCGTGTGGGGTTTTTATGTTGAAATACTTTATTAAATTGCTCTCCGAATATTAAAAATCTATCTAGTGTCTCGTATCATATCAAGAACAGTTATAAATGTGTATACATAAAGATATGATATAGAACATGTTAAACTAATAATGACGTGTTGTATCAGTATACTGGTGATTGATTCATTAATGTACATTTACTGAATGACTTTGGCTCATTTAGAAGCAAATAGATAAGATTATTTATCACAGAAAACCTCGAATAATTATATAAAAGAACTATTCGATCTAGAAGTATTAGTGAAAAATTCACATGCACTGATATCTGGTTTGATCTGATAAATAAGAAGAGAAATATTTTATCTTAAATGACGCAATTGATTTAGGATACAACTATAGGATTTAATTGTCACAGGAGTATTATTTCTTTAAAGGCAAATTATATAAATAGTGACAAGTAAGAATGAGGAGATGAATATGAAATATGCAGACTTTAAATATGAAAGAATAGAGATTAAAGAGGTTCAGAAGGATTTTAAAGAATTGATAAATCAATTCCTTGATGCAGATTCTTTTCAGAAACAATGTTCAATAATTGATAATATTAATAAAATCAGAGATGAATTTATATCTATGCACATTTTAAGCGAGTTAAGAAAATGTTTAGGAGTGGACAAAGAATTATATAGAAAAGAATGTGATTATTATAATGAAGCTGAGCCAATTTTTGATGGATTAGTATGTGATTACTACAAAGTTTTAAATAATTCGAAGTTTAAGGAAGAGCTTGTAGAAAAATTTGGTGAGCAACTATTCAAATTAGCAGAAATGAAGGAAAAATGTGTTTCAGATAATATTGTTGTGGATTTGCAACATGAGAAGAAATTAGTTACAGAGTATGTTGACCTATTTGATTCTGTTACACGTGAATTTGAAGGCGAAGAGCTAGGAATTTGGGATTTCTCGACTCATATAAATTCTAATGATAGAAATATGAGGAAGCATGCTTATGAAAACGAAACCGAATTATTCAAGGAGCATGAAGAAAAAATGCATGATTTGTTTGATAGATTTGTTAAAACAAGACATGAAATGGCTCTAAAAATGGGTTATGAAAACTTTGTTGAGATGGGATATGCTCGAATGAATCGAATCGGTTATGACAAAGATATGATTGCGAAATTCAGAAAACAGATTCAGGAATATATTGTACCTTTGAATAGTGAATTAGCTAAGAGACAATCTAAAAGACTTGGTGTTGATAAATTAAAGTATTATGATGAACCTGTTCATTTCTTAAATGGTAATGCTGAACTTAAAGGGGATCCAAAGGAAATGATAGATAAAACTCTAAAAATGTATAGAGAATTGTCTAATGATACAAATGAGTTTTTCAAGCATATGGTAGATAAAAATCTTTTTGATGTTGAGAAAAGAGAAGGTAAAGAAGAAGGTGGTTTCTGTACATTCATTCCGAAATACAAAGCCCCATTCATTTATTCAGTATGCAGAGGAACTATAGATGACTTTGTTGTATTCACTCATGAAGCTGGGCATGCTTTCCAGTTTTATTTATGCAAAGATTATGATATACCAGAATATTGTGTGCCACCTGAAGATGTATGTGAGATTCATTCAAAGGCTATGGAATTTTTAACTGAACCTTGGTTAGAAGACTTTTTTGGTGATGATGCAGATAAATACATGTACTCGCTAATGAGTACAGGACTATCCAAATTAGCTTATATTGCTGCAATTGATGAGTTTCAGCATTTTGTGTATGAAAAGCCTTTTGCTACTTATGAAGAACGTAATAGCCACTGGAGAGAACTTGAGAAGAAATATATTCCTCATAGAGATTATGAAGAAAATGACTTCCTTGAGAAAGGCAGTTACTGGTTGCGTCAATCCCATGTATTCTGGGGACCTTTTTATTATATTGACTATGGATTAGCACAGATTACTGCATTTAATTTCTGGCACAAAGCTCAAGAGGATAGAGAAAAAGTTTGGGAAGATTACATGAATGTATGTAGAGTGGGTGGAAGTAAGCCTTTTGTAGATGTAGTTAAATTAGGAAATCTAAAAAGTCCATTTGAAGATGGAAGCATAGAAGAAATTGCAAATTCTATAAAAGAATATATCTGTGAGCTTGAGGATAGATTAAAATAAAGAAAATACAGTATTAGAGCTATTTATGCACCCTATAATATTTAAGATGATACCTCACGGGTTCAATAATTAAACTTCTATATTCTTATTAATTTATTCAGCATTTGTGATTTCTTCTAAATCTCGTTTGCGCCATTTTTTTATCATGTTATAGTACTTTTTATGAACTTATACGTATCTTTACTTTTCCCCCTTTACACTATATAATTGTAGAGTCCCTGCATTCAGGGCCTTTAAGAAGATATAACACTTTCTAATATATAATGAAAATGAGGTATAAATATATGTTCCGTTTATGGGGTAAAATAATAAAAAACAACAACATCATCACAGACCATGTCTTTGAATTGAAGACAAAGGGCTTAAGTGTAGAAGAAAAAACCAAACATGGACTTGAAGCTCTGTGTTATCATTTTGATATCCAAAAACCAATGTGGTTTAGCGACAACAACAATTTCACTCAGTTTGGTAGAACTCGTTTTATAGATCATCATTTTATAGAAACTATCGATTTTGATTATTTTGAGATTGAGATCATTGAGAACAAATAATAATTTTAACTAGAAATTGAGTCTAAACCATATGTGGTTTAGACTCTTATTTTTTTTCTATCTTCAAGAGTTCTCTTGGAAGTCGTTTTTTTCAACTTAATCCGTTAGACAACTCAGTTTATAAGTTTTATAAAAAAGAAATACGATTCAATATGAACCGTATCTCTAGTAATAAATCCTATACTACTCTTTAATAAAGACTTTATCGTTTAAGTCCCAGTCATAGTTACCACTAACCACAAATGAAGTTTCTCCCTCTGAATGTGAAAATTTCATGTTTACTGGAAAGGAAACCATCTCAAAACAGTTATCACCAATGTACTTCATTGGCATATACGGCCAGAATAACGTTGAGTAGATCAAGCCTTTCTCTTCGTCGAAGTTAATCTTCCAACTTCCGTCCATTCCATCTGTGCAGTACTCTCCGCAGTAAAGTTCAGCTGGTGGACATTCAAAAGATATTTCTTCAAAAGAGTAACCTGCCTTCTCTACAATTGAAGCTGTAAACTCATTCCAGTACTCGTCTGTAGTATCAAGTTTAATCTTATCACAAGTAAAGGTCTCAAATACAGATGCCATAAGGTCCTGCTCGTATTGAAGCAAACCATACATACTTTTATCGCCAGTATATTCATGCTTTTCAAAATAGCCGACTGGCTCAGGTTCTTTCATGATGATTTCTCGCCACCAATCTCCACGTGCTTTAAATGCCTTTTCATAACTTGATTGCATGTCTGGTCTATGAAGGAAGACAATCAGTGGATTGACAGGCTTAAGAATCTCTATCACTTGAGCAAAGTACTCTTTAATTTGTTCTTCAGTCCAAAGACTCTCTATCAAGTAGCGATCAATCGAATGAATTAGACATCCTTCAGTGATACAAATCTTTTCCCTACTTAAAATATCATCTCTAAATGCTTCCCATCGTTTGAGCATGTCATCACGATTAAGTTCCATCCCCTCTACTGTCTGAAAGTCTCCAGCGCTAAATTCACCCTCTCTGATAGGATGTGCATCACACTCCTCATGTAACCAATAAATCTCTTCTTGACGATTGATCTGTTCAAAGACATGTTTCGAAATCGAAGACTTTCCTACCGTACATGGTCCATCTATTATAATTAACTTATGTTTCATTCAAATCCCTCCCGATGTTTTAAAATATGTCATTATGTTTACTATATAAAACTTAAATTATGAATTATTCACGTTTCTTTTTTAGTATGTATTATCTAGCATTAAATAACCCAGATAATTTATTTACTCTATATGTTTTTATATAGTAATTTACTTGGCTTTTTTATGCATTTAATTGATTAAGTAATTCAATGCATAGTAGATATATGAAGATGTTAACTCATGTCTAACGTCAGATTTACTTCACATCAGTTCCTGTATAAAGTGTTATTTACAATTAAATCTCACTTTCTATTAAATAGAGTAAGTATCATAAGGACCTTCTAAAATTGCTACCACACTATTAATAACACACGATTCTTCCTTTTGAAGAACTTATTTTTTTATGTCACACATAAATTGCATACGTTTTCTTGCAACTTGATATCGCTTTCCTTAATTTAGATACCGTTTTCCAGCTTTTTTGCCTTGTATTTATTTTCACAGGGTGTATACTCGCAGTATATTAATGATGAAAGGAGGAAAGACAATGTCAAACACTATAAAACTTAAATACTCAGACAAAGGTATTGGCGTAAATTTCTATAACGCAAATGAAGAAGATAATTATAATGAAATTATTGAAAGCATTAAACCTTTAGTTTCGAGTAAAACTTTATTAGGTATTTCAGATGTAAAATGGGATTTAGATAATATGAAATTAGGTCATAATGATCCTGCTGCAAACAGTTTACTCAAAAAAATTACCTTACGATTAGAACATTAAAAAGCTTATCTCAAGTTGGAGATGAAGCTTTTTTTATTTTAATATAAATTTCAGGACTAAACCAACCTTCTGTCGTTTTTAAAATGCGTTCAGAGGTTCTGAAGTAAATTGATAACAATGCTACAAAACTCAAACTCCCGAGTCCATTGGGATGTAGATTTAAATCCCGCCTTTGGTACCACTAAAATTGTGACTTATAGAGAATACTCTAAAGGTCTTTTTTTGATTTTTGATAATTATTGCCACTACTACAACGGCAGTTCGAATGTTGATGAAACAATCATAGTTGTTCCAAAATGTGCTGAGTAATGCATATTGTGTATCATCTTACATTACACTTTGTAATAATTATTGAATGCAAAACAACTGTACTGTAGACTGTAATGGGGGGAATGATAATGAAAACAAGAGATATTATAATAGTTCTTATAGTTGTTGTCATAGCAGTTGCTATGGTTGCTCTAAAAGTACTGCCAAATGATGAATCATATGTAAAAGAAAATGATGGGGTTTATCAGCATATTGTCATGGAATCAGGTGATTTACAACTGGAGTTAAGAAGAATTTTAGTTGATTCCAATCGTATGAGTATGGAGTACGCTGTAACAAGAGATGGTGAGTTCTTGGATGGATATGAGGTCAAGTTGAATATGCCGGATGTATATCATGAACCTTATACACTTAGTAAAGAAAATTCTACCGATTGGCAGGAATATCAACTAAGTGTCGTAAATGATCTTCTTGATATGGAACAAGCGAAATTGGATGCGACGATTGAAAAAGACGGTAAGATAATAAAGTTTGCTCCTATAGATTTAGATCTCAGTAACTACAATATTATGTTTATTGGTGATGTGATGATAAACGAGACAATGATGATGAATGAGTGTTCAGTCGAAATCATCAAAATAAGATACACAGAAAACACTCTAGAGCTCTACTATCAGGTTTATGATACTGAAAACAGTTTTGTTTCCTATTTAAGTTTCTTCCTCTATAACGATGCTGGTGAGAAATATAGGTCTGATAATACACACTGGGGTAACAACTCTTCAGTACAAGTTGATACCTTTAATATTGATGAGGCTTTCAACAAATCTGATACCTTTAAAATTGAGGCACATCAAGCCAATGTTACAAAGGTTTTAGAATCTTATGCTTATACGTATGATGACACCTACTTTGAATATGAAGGTTATCAGTATGCCTTAAATGTAAAAGGTGTCGAAAACCATGGATTGAATCTTGAATTAATCTGTGAGTCGGACGAAATACCTGCATATCCAAGGTTAACCTATAAGACTAGTTACGGTTGGGAGCAACTGTCTCCCGAGCGTCCTGATGGCGTATTTAGCCTGAGTTCGGCTTTTATTCCTGAACATCTTTTAGCTGGTGATTCAGATTACAAACTTTCAGCACAAAACATTGTAAAATTTTATGAGGAATACAGTAATGGTTCAGCTGATGTTGAAGCAATCCAAACGGTACTTCCAACATTATTGGAAAAGGATGTTTCAGTTTATATCTTACCTGATGGCAGTTTGATGAAAAGCTTAGACCTAAGAGTGTGGGGCACTGATAATATACTGGAAATAGGCATCACATCACCTAATGATGTCAACATCATCACAAAAAGCATTGAAATAGATAAGAAATAAAATGTCCTAATATCATGAAGTTTTTAAAAAACACATTGCAGTTTGCCGATATCATTCAAACTCTTTTACTTACTAGTAAGTTGATTTTAACAGTCAGATGATAATAGGAACACAAACTCTAACACGAGAGCCTTTGGGCCGCGTGGATTCAAACTTTTAACATCAAAATAAATAGCGACTTACAAGGTTTTCCTTGCAAGTCGCTATTTTGATTTTTCCTATTCATCCCCTTCTCCAGAACATGATTTCTCAACACTTAAAAATGTTATTTCATACGATAATAAATATTATTGTCGAAATACTCTTGCAATTCGTTTTTTCTCGTGGTAAACTTTTCAAAAGTCAAATATAAAAACAGTTGTACGTCAGTCGCGCACACGTCGGTGACAGAAAATTACTTGTCGCATACGGAGTACAAAACTTAAAATAGAAAGGATATTTACTATGAAAATTGCATTACTTGGATTTGGTGTTGTCGGTCAAGGTTTTTATGAGATCTTTGCTGATCAAAAACAATCACTAGTAGATGAGTTTAATCAACCAATCGAAATAGGGAAAATACTCATTAGACCAAATGAAAAACATGAGAACTTTAAGGATTTATCATTTACCGATAATTTCGACGATATTTTAAGTTACAAACCAGATGTTGTCATATCAGCGATGGGTGGTATTACACCTGCTTTTACATATGCTTCAAAGGTTATGGCTAATGGCTCTTCTTTTATAACATCCAACAAAGACTTAATTGCATCCCATTATGATGAACTTCATAAGATAGCAAAAGAATATAAAGTTAGATTATTGTTTGAAGCTTCTGTAGCGGGTACTATTCCACTAATTAAAACAATACGTGAAGACTTACGCGGTAATACTTTTAAAGGTTTTGAAGGTATTGTTAATGGTACTACCAATTACATATTATCTTCTATGTCAAACGATAAAATTGATTATCATGAAGCACTGCTTCGAGCACAAAATAAAGGTTTTGCAGAAAGTGATCCAACGAGTGATGTTGAAGGTAAAGATGCCATTAGAAAAACGACAATACTCGTTAATCAAATGTTTAAACAATCATTTGTGGACAAAGATATTTCAGGTAGTGGGATTACAAAACTACCTCAACGAATGATAGATTTCACACAAAATAACAATGCAAAGATCAAATTATTAGCATATGGGTTTAGTTGCGATCAAAAAATCTATGCGAATGTAAGGCCTGTAATAGTATGTTCTTCTCACCCACTTTATTATGTTGATTATGAAATGAACGAAGTATCATTAGAAGGACATGCATGTGGCAAAATACGATTAACCGGTAGTGGTGCGGGTAAATTAACAACTGGATCTGCAGTTTTTTCTGACCTATATGATTTTATGCTTAAACCTAATCAAGTTACACATTATAATCCTGTTGAAGCGTTAACTTTGGATAAAAGTTATGAAACAAACGCATATTTTTTACCACACGAACCATTGAAACCAGAAACAATTAACGCTTTAGTTGGAAAAGAAATAATTATTAACACTAAAAATAAAGACGCTCTTATCAAAGCATCTGGTGAATACAAAGCAAAGGATATATTAGAATCATACAAGGAATCAGAAAAAGTATATATAGTACTTCGCTAATTCAAATGATTTATTATACGACATAATTAATTAAGGAGAAAACTTATGAAGTCAATTGTTGTTTTAAAATTTGGTGGTACTTCTGTAGGTACAATTGAACGGATAAAGGCTACTGCTGAGAAAATAATAGAGCAAAAAAACAAAGGATTCTTACCTGTAATCGTTGTTTCTGCTATGGGCTCCACAACAAATGAATTACTTGGAATGGCAAATCAAATCAGTCATAATCCTAAACCGAGAGAAATGGATGTATTATTATCTACGGGTGAACAAATTACTATAGCACTTCTTTCAATGGCACTGTCTGAAAGAGGATATGATACAATCTCACTTACTGGCGCACAATGTGGTATTATAACTTCTTCTAGCCATCAGAATGCTAGAATCGATAATATTGACACCAGCAGGATTTCAGAGGAACTTAAAAACGATCGTATCGTTATTGCTGCAGGTTTCCAAGGCATAACAGGAAATGGAGATATTACAACACTCGGTAGAGGCGGTTCAGACACAACAGCTGTAGCACTCGCAGCAAGTTTAAAAGCGAAATGGTGTGATATTTATACAGATGTATCTGGTGTTTATAGTGCTGATCCAAGAAAAGTGGAATCCGCAACTAAAATAGACTACATATCATATGATGAAATGTTAGAAATGGCTAAACTAGGGGCTGGAGTACTCCATCCCAGGGCAGTTGAATTGGCTAGAGCTTATTCAGTTAATTTAAGAGTCAGAAGCAGTTTTTCAAATGAGGAAGGGACAGTTATAGGTATGAAAAAAAATATGGAAAAAGCATATATTAGAGGTGTATCCTCACAAGATGATATTGTAAGAGTTTCAGTTGTAGGTGTGCCAGATGAACCCGGTATTGCTTTCAAACTTTTTAAAGTACTCTCAGAAAATCATGTTAGAGTTGATATGATTATTCAGAACTTAAATCATAATTTATTAAACGATATATCGTTTACTACTACAATTGACTCAATCAAGAAGACTAAGGAAATTGTAGAAACCTTTGTGAGTAAAATCGGAGCCGAAGGCATTAAGATCAACGAAAGTGTCTCAAAAATATCAGTTATCGGTACAGGAATAATGGGTTATGGCGAAACCGCTTCTGTCTTTTTTAAAACACTTTCTGAAAACGGCATTAATATTCAAATGATTTCAACTTCTGAGACAAGAATATCATGTATTATTGATAATGCCTCTTCAGAATTGGCTTTGACAAACCTCCATAAAGTTTTTATTGAAAACGTGTCATAAATTACTACAAGCATTAGTATTAAAATACACTTAGTACAAACTTTAACACTTTGTAAAATAGCGACCTTCAAGAGTTTACTTGAAAGTCGCTATTTTGATTTTTGATTATTTTCTAATCCATCATTACTTAACTATCAACACATATTTAAATCAACCACTTCAGGCAATCTTAGGTGTGTAACTAGAATATATCATCACGTTTTTTCAAATTCTTTGTTTACATTGAAAAATAGTGGCTAATAGTATAGTGAAGCATAGAAAGAAGAACAATCTATTAAGACACTGATATCGCAGTACATAAATAATCTAACTATACGATTAATATTTGAAATAGCATACCTCTACCACATTTAAAACCAAGACAATCATCCTTGTTGAGTATCTTAATGAAATTATTAAACAAGATATTTTTACTATCAAATGTATCAGTAGCTTGTACAATTCATTTGAGTAACGTTATCAAAAGTCATTTATTAATAATAATCGGAGGTAATTATGGTATATGTACAGTTTGGAACACAAAACGATCGATTTTTAAAAAGAATCACTTCATCCATTAAGGAAAATAGTGTCGAATATTCAGTGACAATAAATACGCCACAACTAAAAAAATATGATCGTTGGATTTATTCATCTGACAATCCCTTAGAAATAACTCATGATTTCTTAGCCTTGGCGATGATAGAACTTTCTAAAAATAATGCTACAACCACCAATTTCTCAGTTGAGTATCAGGGAAATACTTACGATTTCGAACTAAGCATTTAATATGATGATTTAGTCATCTGTACTGACAACCGTATATTTATGACTTCTTTTCATCAAAGTCGTACTATAAAAGCATATAACCACATTAGTAAGTCAATCTGTTTGTTCCGCTAAATGGACAGGTTCTAATAATAGAGCAGACTATATTGCACTCTCCTACTCAATATAATTTCAATTTAGATAAGCCGAAACTAATTTATACTAAGATAATAACGACCTTCAAGAGTATTCTTTAAAAGTCGTTATTTTGTTTTTTGATGTTATTAAATGACTGGTACCAAGTAACTCTATCAATGACCAAATCTTAAACCAACAGTTATATTTCTAATCATAAGTACTACATAGTATTAAATGTTAACAACAGAATAAATGGGTATACAAACAAGAGGAGGTGTATTTAATGAAGTTAAAATATAAAATGCTAATATTTCTATTACCACTTATTATAATTCCTGTTATTATTACAGCCATTATTTTTATCAATAAAACTTCATCAGATGCAATAAGGCTCCACGAAGAAATCATGCAAATGACTTTGGATACCATGATAGCAAAGATAACTGAAGAACATTCCGTATTGGAACTTGTTGGTGTCGAGGAGTCTGACTATTATAGAGCAAGCGTTCAGACGAGGACAATCAATTACATTGCCAAAATTGAAAGTGTTGATGCCTTTGTACATATATATGATTTTGAAGGAAATGTAATCTACAATTCCGAAGGTGGTCCTAGTCGCAATTTTTATTCCGAATTGCCTGGAGAATTAGTTGATTATGAATCGCTAGATGAAACCTATGCTAAATTTGAAGGCTCTCTATCAGGCGAAGAACATATTGGATATTTTGTTGACTTCACCCCATGGGAGTGGCGAGTTGTTATTTTGTCAAAAGAGAGTGCTATACTTTCAGCTGTAACCAACGCCATTGAACAAAGTATGATAGTACTTGCCATTGTAGCAATAGTAGTTGTTTGTGTCTTCATTGTTCTTTCAAAAAATATTACAGCACCTCTTAAGAAACTTACAGACGCTGCTAAGATTATCGGATCCGGTGATTTTAACAAAAGAATTCATGTGAATACAAATGACGAGTTTCATGATTTAGCAAATTCGTACAATGAAATGGCTGAACAGTTATTGGAGTATTTCTCAAAGCTTGATGCTGTAAAAATAAAGCTTGAGACTCAAAATAGTCTATTAAACGAAGAGATAATAGAAAGAAAAAAAATCCAAAGGGAACTAATTGAAAGCGAAGAGAAATTTAGAGTAATTTTCAATAATGCCTTTCATTTTATAGCATTATTGGATTCAGATGGGCATCTACTAGAAGTGAACAATACAGCTGTAGAAGCAACAAATTCAACATACAACGAAGTTATCGGTGAACTCTTCTGGGATACAAATCTCATGGGGACTTCCCATGAATCTAAAAAGGGTATGAAAAGTGCAATCAAAAATGCTAGCCAAGGAAAGTTCATTCATGAAAACACAGTGCTAGAGTTTGATGAAGGTGAACCAATACATTTAAACTACACAATTACACCTATTACTGATAATAGTGGCGAAGTAACCCTTCTTATCCCTGAAGGACTTGATATATCAGAACTTGTAAAGAAAGAAAATGAACTCATAAAGCTCAACCATGAACTTGAATCAAGAGTAAACGAAAGAACATCTGAACTAAGAAAAACCAATTTAGATCTTACAAGTTCACTGAGTGAAACTGAAAGAGCTAGAGCTGAGCTGATGGAGATAAAAGATGAATTAGAGTTATCACTGGAATCACTCCACTCAACACAGGATCAATTGGTTGAGTCTAGAAAAATGGCAGCTCTCGGTTCATTGGTCATCGGTATCTCTCATGAAATCAATACACCAGTGGGCGTATCAACTACTTCTGCAACGTATTTGAGTGTACTATTAAACGAATTAAACGATAGCATAAAAGATAATTCTCTAACAAAATCTCTCTTGAGTCAAAATATTCAAAAATCACAAGAGAGCATAAAAATTATACTTGAGAGTATTGAAAAGATTGCAAACTTGGTTTCTGATTTTAAATTAATTTCAGTAAATGAAGACAACGTTGCAATAAAAAATTTCAACCTCTGTGAGTATTTAAATAATATAATACCTATTTGTACTTTCAAACTTATGGACAGTAATCATGTTTTGAATTTAAAATGTGAGGATGATATTGAACTCTATAATTATCCTGATGCCCTTACTCAAGTGTTTTCCTATTTGATAGATAATTCCATCACACATGGTTTCGAAAATAAATCTGTAGGCATCATAGATATTACCGTTACGGATTATGAAAATAGCGTCTTTATTGACTATAGAGATAATGGAAAAGGAATGTCTCAAAATGAAGTAGAGAAAATATTTGAGCCGTTTTTTACCACTAAACTTGGAACTGGACATAGTGGACTTGGTATGAACATTACATATAATCTTGTTACTGTTGTCATGCGGGGTTCAATAACTGTAGAGAGTTCCATTGATAAAGGCGTCTCAATCAATCTAACTCTGCCTAAAAATCTAAACGACTATCCAAAGTAGTTGGAGGTTCAGATGAAAAAAGCAATTACATTATTCATAATTATTATCATTTTCCTTCAAGCGTGCGAAAAAGATATGGATGTTAATGAAGTATCAATTGGTGAAATTCCTTTATTCAAACAACTTAATCTTACAAAAGCGGAAGAAGATTATCTACAGGAAATAAAGGATTCTAAAACTCTGAATGTTGCTATGAGGAACCTAAAAGCAGTGTATTATCCTGAAGGTGATAATATTTCAGGGTATCACTACAAAGTGATCAAACATTTTGCTGATAGTTTGAATGTTGAACTTAAGGTACATGAAGTCGATATTAGCAATTACTTCGAAATTGATGGAACAGTACCTCCTCGGGTAAAAGAAGATGTAGAATTTATATACTCTCCTGATTTGTTTGAGGAAGTGGAAATCTACTGTGATACCCTAACTCCCCTACCATGGCGCGAGAAACTTGTTAAGTTTATCCCATTTCTACCGATTCGGGAAGTTGTAGTTCATAATGATGACATTATAATTGAATCAATTGAAGACTTGAACAATAAGACCATAGCATTTCAAAGGGATTCATCCTATGGAAACACAATAAAACATCTTGAAGAAAACCATGATTTCTTCTTTAACCTTGTTCATACAGATACAACTACTGAACCGTTTGAATTAGTAGCAAGTGGCGAAGTTGATATGACTATTGTAGATAGTGATAAAGCGATAATTGAATCAACCAACTCCGACAATCTTAAAATTGGATTACCGGTAACTGATATTCAATTGATTGGATGGGCAGTTAGAAAAGATAACGATATTATGGCTTCAATTCTAGAAAAATATATAGATTACATGATAAAATCTGGTACATTTGATGCTTATTGGACAGAAGTATACGATGCGCCTTTCAAATCATATTTGACCTATTTAGACGCTCTTGACATAAGTAAAACTGATATAAAGATATCAGATGTTTTGAACCTAACTGATATTGAGGTTGAATACATTGAAGAGTTGATAGAAAAAGGTGAGCTTAGTGTTGCCTTTAGAGGAGTTCTTGATGGCTATAACTATAACCTCATAAAAGAGTTTACTAATCTGTTGGGCATTCAACTACAAACAAAAGATGTGGTAGTGGAAGAATATTTTATAAAAAAAGGATATTCCATAGATGATGTGAAATCGAATCCTTCAATTAGCTATACTCCAGATCTTCTTAAAAAAGTTGATGTATACTGTGCTTCCTTGACTGTACTACCTTGGAGAGAACAGTTACTTGCGTTCGTTCCTATGTTTGAAGTACGAGAGTTAGTCGTTTCTAACACTGATGATATTGCTAGAAGTATTTTAGACCTTGATGGTCAAATTGTCGCTACAGTGACAGGAACCTCTTACGAATATTCTCTTATCAATCTCGAAGTTGATAATAACATAACCATTGAATATATGTTTTTTCCAGATCGAGCTGGGACAATTGAAGCTGTTGAAAATCATGAAGCATATGTGACGGTTATGGATAGTAATCTTGCTTTATTGGAGATCGCTAAACATGAAAACCTAACGATAAGTTTTCCAATTACCGGCACATTACAAGTTGGTTGGGCAGTGTCAAAAGATAATGAGGTATTGGCCTCTATACTTAGTAAATATATTGAATATGCAAAGATTTCCGATTTATTCAATTCATTTTGGTATAAAGAATATGGATATACTTATTTTGATTACATAAAGACACTTAATTTATTTGACTAAGGAGAAAGGTCATGTTGAAAAAGACTTTGTTTATATTTTTGATGTTATTGATATTCTCAGCTTTAGCTGGGTGTGCAGATGACGTCAATATCAATATCAATATAGAAACTGAGGAAAAAGTAGAATTAATTGATTACTATAAAGAGCTGAGATTATCCGATGAAGAAATTCAATACCTGCATGAGTTGAAATCTGAAGGAAAACTTCGTGTTGCGTTACGTCAAACGTCTTTTATATATTATATCGAAAATGATGAGCCTAAGGGATTTCATTACGACATGATAGATAGTTTTGCTAAAATGATGGGACTTGAACTAGAGGTTGTAATTACAACCTTTCGTGATTATTTTACAAAAGACGATGTCGTCCCTGATGAAATAAAAGATGATGGCAACTTCTCTTATACACCGGATTTAATAAGAGATGTACACATATATACCGATGGTATAACCATACTACCTTGGAGAGAGAAACTCGTTGATTTTATTCCACTTCACCCCATAAGAGAAGTTCTGATACATAAAGAAGATTTAAAGATTAACGATTTTTCTGATATGGATGGTTTAAGTGCCGTTTTGATGCTTGAGTCCTCTTCACAATTAACCCTTGAAAAAATAGCAGATGAAAATGGATATACATTTGTCATAAAAACTGTTGTGGACTCAAACGATAGAATAGAATATGTAGAGAACAACTTAGCAGATTTTACTGTCCTAGACATAAACAGGGCTGTCATAGCAGTTGAAGATTATGATGAGCTGAAAGTAGGCATACCAATTAGCGAAGTAAAACATATTGCATGGGCAGTGGAAAAGAATAACGATATATTGGCATCAATTCTAGATAAATACTTCCAATATATAAAAGAAAGTGGAGAGTTTGATGTAATATGGTCCGAGTATTACCCTATTGATTTTATCGAGTACATGAAACTTCTTTCAAATTAAAAATATAATTACTATAAAAAAGAAATCAGGATTAATCCCCTGATTTCTTGTTATTTTATAATTTAAAAATATAGTCATATCCACTTTTCTTTTCAGATGGATGAAGAGAATCATATAAATAGTTAGAGATATCAGGTTCAGCATGTGAAGCAATAGTCGCAGACTTTACCCCCTTCTCATTTAATCTTTTGAAACACTCCTTTGCAAGTGCACTTCCTAATCCTAGACGTCTGTAATCGGAATGTGTCCCCATAGGTTCAATATAACCTAATGTGGCATCATATTGTTCAACCCACCCCGTACAATAAGCAACACATTTTTGTTCTGAATTTAAAACGACCAAGTCCATATCAGGCATATAACCTGGTGTCTCCATGAAAGATAAAATTCTCTCTTTTGAGTGTTCCTCTTTCTCAAAAGCATTACATATCAATTCAATCTTACTTTCATAGTTAAGATATTCTGGAAACGGAATAATTGTAAATCCATTAGGCAAGGTGTACTCGAAGTCATAATCTACTAAATTGTATGTTCTTACATTATTATCATGTCTTGTTTTGATAAAACCTGCTGCTTCTAATGTCTCAGTTTTTCTTGAGTCATTCAAAAAGATTGTAGTAGATATCTCCGTTTTATTACGTCCAAATACACTTTTACACCAGGTAATGACCAACTCATATAATGATTGATAATTTGGGTGAACAACAATAAATATATCATTTTTTCCATATTCCGAAATTGCTAATCCAACAACTTCGCCAGTCGTTAAAGTCCAGTAGTGTGCATTCTTGATAAAGAAAGCTTCATCTTTATCGTGATGATAACTATATCGCCACCAATCAAATCGACTGGGATCCCAATTGTTATCATGCCCTTCAAAGTATTGTAAATCCGTGAGAAAAGCTTTTACTTGTTTAAACTCAGTATCTTTATTCTTATATTCAAAATCTAAGTATTTCATATTGCCCTCCTTTTAATATATTCTATTAGATGGATCAACAGACTGCAAATACTAGTCTATTTAAACTGAAAGTTGCCATACTCAAATATATAGGATTATATCTAGACCTAATTGAATATGAAGCAGAATATAAAACTCGAAATCCAGTCACTTTAAACATATGTATTTGATTCCCACTTTCAACACCAAAATAAAGCTACTCACAAGGATTCCCTTGAAAGTAGCTTTTTTGTTTATCTAGTCGAAAAGAGACTTCTCAATGATTTCAAGATCTGCTCTATAAACATGTAATCTCATATTATCAATCATAATCTTTGTTGTCTGAGGTAATGCAGATTCCTCAATTAAAACCTTATCACCTTCAAATACCGCAATCGGTATACCGGTTTGTGTTTTTATAATGATAATTCTTTCTAATCCTTTTGTTGTTGAAATAAAGCTGTTTAACGCTTTATCCACGGCTGTAATACTACCACCTTCACCAGAAAGATTTAGTGCATCTTTATAAGCTTCTACATTGTTTTCAAGTCCCGTTTCATAAGCAATCATTGTCGAGCCCACATGTTGCCATCTACTACCATCTACTTCAATCATCAGTACATTAGCAACTTCCGATGGCTGCATATCTGTATTACTACCCGTTACAACCATTGTTTCATTCCCGAAGTCATCATAGACTCTGAAGGTTCTCTCTAGTCCAATCCACTCAGCACTCATGTCTTTAAATTGTGATTTAACAGCAGTACATCCTACTAAAGTCAAAACAACAAACATAATAATTACTAATTTCTTTTTCATCTTTCCCTCCCATAAATATCATCTCCACTATTGTATCTAACTATATGCAATTATCAAAGATATTTCTTAAAGGATAATCAGATTCTAATATTACTTTAATTTAACTGCCTATCTTTGAAACAAAATTATTGTATGTACGATTAGTAAATCATCTATTATTTGTTTAATAATACAGATGATAATATCTAGAAACCTAACACATCTTCGCACAATAT
>Ga0209379_10000661_pt1 | contig 25998 bp, 21 predicted proteins | sample tdDd001_FD_187124 | JGI IMG/M metagenome (GOLD analysis project Ga0209379, IMG submission 187124) | Marine sediment microbial communities from the Atlantic coast under amendment with organic carbon and nitrate - tdDd00.1 (SPAdes)... | ecosystem: Environmental > Aquatic > Marine > Coastal >...
TGCTCAAGATCCCGATAACGGCTCATAGTAAAAAATGCGCTTAATAGCAGGCCAATAATCAGCGTCGGTGCTAATGTCAGGGTGAAGACCCTGGCACGAAGTCCATATTTGGTCATGGTTCTCTTAATTACAAGAATGCGATTCTGTGGGAGAATTGTCGTCCATCTGTGGCCGTTAGCTTAATGAAACTATGGCTATTCGACAATCAACTAATACCAAACTGCCGACAATATCACTCAGTTTGGTCTATCTGCTCCGTGAGTCAAAACACTATGGCACGCTTTTTTAAGCCTCAAAAACGAAAAGTAACCGATACCAAGCATAAAGAAATTGTTATAAGCCGCCTGGATCACCTTGGCGCCGGTATTGGTCATATCAACAGAAAGCCGGTCTTCGTTGATGGCCTGCTGCCGGGCGAAAAGGCGCTGGTTCAGCTAACCGAAGACAAGAAGCAGTACGCGCGTGCCAAAGTCATTAAACGTTTGGTTGACAGTCAGGCGCGTATTAAACCGCATTGCTCTATCTATGACCAGTGTGGCGGGTGTAACTTGCAACATTTATCCCATTCAGGCCAGGTTGAGGCCAAACAGCAGGCATTGGCCGAGCTGATAAGTAAGTTTGCGGCAACGGATATGGATCAGGCTGCGCCGATCGTCGGTAACGATAAAAACTATCGTCGATGTTCCCGTTTTAGTATCAGGCCAAGCAACGGTAAGCTGCTGTTCGGATTTCGCAAAAAGCAGAGCAAGGATATTGTCGATGTCGAGCAATGTCCGGTGCTGGCACAATCATTAAATGAACTTTTGCCTCCGTTACGGAGTCTGTTAACTCGGCTGAAGGGGCAAAAGCACCTTGGTCATGTCGAGCTAGTCGAGGCAGATAATGGCCGGGTGGTACTGATCCGCCATCTGCAGCCGTTTAATGACAAAGATATGACCTTGCTACGTCAGTTTGCCGACCAATACGATGTTATTCTGTATTTGGCCCCAACATCTGATTCAATCGATAGAATTTCAGGTCAGGCTCCGTATTATGAGTTAGATGACCAGAAGTTGTACTTTTCCCCGAAAGACTTTATTCAGGTTAACCGGGATGTGAACAAACAGATGGTACAGCAGGCGCTGGAGTGGCTAGACGTCGCACCACAGGATCGTGTATTGGATCTGTTCTGTGGTTTGGGTAACTTTAGCCTGCCGCTGGCAAAACGAGCAAAAGTGCTGGTCGGTGTTGAAGGTGTTGATGAGATGGTGCATCGTGCAACTGATAATGCACTGATAAACAAGCAAAATAATGCTGTGTTTTATCAGGCGAATTTAGATCAAGATGTGACTACGCTAGAATGGGCGCAGGAACATTTTAATAAAATTTTGCTCGACCCTGCCCGTGCCGGCGCGGCTGGTGTGATGCAGCATGTTGTGAATTTGAACCCGGAAAGGGTCGTGTATGTTTCATGCAACCCTGCCACGCTGGCAAGAGACAGCCAGGTGTTGCTGAAACAAGGATATCAGCTGGAACGTCTGGGGATGTTGGATATGTTCCCGCATACCGGGCATCTGGAGTCTATGGCCCTGTTTACGAAAAAGAGTCTGGGCTCCAAAAAGTAGTGTTTATTCAACATTAACAGAGAACATAACAGGATAGAGAAATGGTCGCAGTTCGCGGTGCGCATTTAAAGGAAAATGATACATTTGAGCTTTCATCTTGGGTGGATAGTTTGCAGCAGGACGCCAAAGTGGCGAAACGCATTACGCAAACTTATCAGCGATGTATCGAGTTAACGACAGAGGAAGAGTCTGCGCCGTTACTGTTATGGCGTGGCCGCGAAATGGTGGAGATCCTTGTCACTCTGAGTATGGACAGGGATACCCTGATCGCCGCGTTGCTGTTCCCGTTGGTTCAGGCTGGCGTATATGACCAAGAACAGCTGAAGGAAGATTATAGCAATACGATTTTGCAGATGGTAACAGGCGTTGACCAGATGGCGGCCATCGGTCAGCTAAATGCCACCACGGAAGGGGCGGCGCAGTCGGCTCAGGTGGATAATATTCGTCGTATGTTACTGTCGATGGTGGATGATTTCCGCTGCGTGGTGATCAAGCTGGCTGAGCGTATCTGTAATCTACGCGAAGTGAAAGACGAACCGGATGAGGTCCGTCGTGCGGCGGCAAAAGAGTGCGCCAATATATACGCCCCGCTGGCTAACCGGCTGGGGATTGGTCAGTTGAAGTGGGAGATCGAAGATTATGCGTTTCGCTATAATCACCCGAATACCTACAAACAAATTGCCAAGCAGCTTTCTGAGCGTCGTATTGACCGTGAGCAATACATCGACCACTTTGTGACAGACTTAGATGAGTCAATGAAAGTATCGCATATCAAGGCTGAAGTGCATGGTCGTCCTAAGCATATCTATAGTATCTGGCGTAAGATGCAGAAGAAAAGCTTGGCTTTTGATGAACTGTTCGATGTCCGGGCGGTGCGCATCATTGCTGATCAGCTGCAAGATTGCTATGCCGCACTAGGCGTCGTGCATACCAAGTACCGTCACCTGCCGAAAGAATTTGATGACTATGTCGCCAACCCCAAACCGAATGGTTATCAGTCTATTCATACAGTGGTGCTCGGGCCGGAAGGCAAGACCATTGAAATTCAGATCCGTACCAAGCAAATGCACGAAGAGTCAGAGCTGGGTGTCGCGGCACACTGGAAGTACAAGGAAGGCTCGTCAGGCGGCGCAAAATCGTCGTATGACGAAAAAATAAACTGGCTTCGGAAGCTACTCGCGTGGCAGGAAGAGATGTCAGATTCTGGCGAAATGCTCGATGAGCTACGTAGCCAGGTTTTTGATGACCGGGTATATGCCTTTACGCCGAAAGGGGATGTGGTTGATTTGCCACTGAATGCGACACCGCTGGATTTTGCCTACCACATTCATTCCGAAGTTGGTCACCGTTGTATTGGTGCCAAGGTTGAAGGGCGTATCGTACCGTTTACCTATCGTTTGCAGATGGGTGAGCAGGTCGAGATTATTACTCAGAAAGAACCAAATCCCTCTCGTGACTGGCTGAACCCTAACCTGGGGTTTGTTACATCTAGTCGCGCGCGTGCCAAGGTACATGCCTGGTACCGTAAGCAGGATCGGGACAAGAATATTACCGCCGGTCGTGAGATCCTCGAAGCTGAGCTGACGAAGATCGGTGCAACGCTGAAAGATGCCCAGGCCTATGCCCTGAAGCGTTTTAACGTTAATTCGGCGGTGGAGCTATATGCCGGGATCGGGAGCGGTGATCTGCGTATTAATCAGGTGATAAACCATATTAATGCGCTGGTTAACAAGCCTACCGCGGAAGAGGAAGATCAGCAGCTGCTGGAGAAATTGGCCGAGGCAAGTACCAAGGTCGAAACTAGCAAGAAGCCTCAGCGTGATGCTGTCGTCGTTGAAGGGGTTGATAACCTGATGACTCACCTTGCGCGCTGTTGCCAGCCAATTCCTGGCGATGAAATCATTGGTTTCGTAACGCAAGGACGGGGTATTTCGGTACACCGCAGCGATTGTGAACAGCTTGAAGAACTGCGTCATCATGCGCCTGAACGAATGATCCATACGGTTTGGGGCGGTGGTTTTGTCGGTAACTACAATATCACGGTGCGAGTGACGGCCTCGGAACGTAACGGCTTGATCAAAGATCTGACGAGTACGCTGGCAAACGAGAAAGTGAAGGTTGCGGGGATGAAGAGCCGTATCGACTTCAAGAAACAGATGTCGATTATGGACTTTGATCTGGAGCTGACCGATCTCGAAGTATTGAGCCGGGTACTTAAGCGAATTGAGCAGGTGAAGGATGTCGCCGAAGCCAAGCGTCTCTACTAGACTCTGAGAAGCGAGAAGCGAGAAGCGAGAAGCGAGAAGCGAGAAGCGAGAAGCGGGTGGCCTATTGCCGCCCGTTTTTTTAACTGAATAAAAGAACACAAGAATGACGACTATGAGCGAGAAACAGCACACACCGATTGATCAGCTGGTTGAAATTATGGCGACATTGCGGGATCCGAACAAGGGCTGCCCGTGGGATCTCAAACAGAATTTCGCCTCTATTGTACCGCATACCATTGAAGAGGCGTACGAGGTAGCCGATGCGATTGAGCAGCAGGACTGGAACGATGTGCGCGAAGAGCTCGGGGATCTATTGTTTCAGGTCATCTTCTATAGCCAGCTGGGAAAAGAGCAGGGACTGTTTGACTTTGATGATGTTGTTGCCGGTATCAATGAAAAGCTAACCCGCCGACATCCCCATGTGTTTGGTGATACTGAGTTCGAAGACGATGCGGCAATCAATGCCAACTGGGAAGCAGAAAAGGCCAAAGAGCGAGAAGCCAAAGGTGAGGACGTAAGTATCCTGGCTAATATCCCTAAAGCCTTTCCGGCTCTTACGCGTGCAGACAAGATCCAAAAGCGTTGCGCCAAGCATGGTTTTGATTGGAATACAGTCGGGCCTGTGGTTGAAAAGGTGAAAGAGGAAATTGATGAAGTAATGGATGAAGTCATCCAAGTATCACCCAATCAAGGTAAGATCGAAGAAGAAGTTGGGGATCTGCTCTTTGCTGTGGTCAACCTTAGCCGTCATCTGAATGTTAAACCGGAAACTGCCCTGCAGCGGGCCAATAAAAAATTCGAGCGTCGATTTCGCGAAGTTGAAAAAAGTGTGCTAGAACAAGGGAAGCATCTTAACGATTGTTCGCTGGATCTGCTCGATAGTGAGTGGGATAAGATAAAACAGCGTGAACGCCAGTCCGGCGTTTAATTCACCAGTCGGAGCCGGATTTCGGCGACAAAAGCACCGTGATAGGCAGGCTGTTGGGTATATTTGATTTGAAACAAAAAAAAACGATCAATGCTGTGATAGTTTTCACGTTGTGGCAATAAAGTGTGTCTGGTATACTAATTTCCCGTCCAGATACATTTTAATCCTCTACACCAATCTTCCAGGTTAAACATGACAACGAATTACATTTTTGTTACGGGCGGGGTAGTATCCTCACTAGGTAAAGGTATTGCTGCAGCATCTCTTGCGGCTATTCTAGAAGCACGTGGTCTTGACGTGACTATGATGAAGCTAGACCCTTACATCAACGTTGATCCAGGCACAATGAGCCCAATTCAACACGGCGAAGTATTCGTTACGGAAGACGGTGCAGAGACCGATCTTGACTTAGGTCACTACGAGCGTTTCATCCGTACCAAGATGACCAAACGCAACAACTTTACAGCTGGCCGTGTTTACGCGGACGTACTACGTAAAGAACGTCGTGGTGATTACCTAGGGGCAACGATTCAGGTAATTCCACACATCACCAACGCTATCAAAGAGCGTGTGATTGCCGGTGCAGAAGGCCATGATGTGGCTATCGTGGAAGTGGGCGGTACAGTTGGTGACATCGAGTCACTACCGTTCATGGAAGCTATCCGTCAGCTAGCGGTAGAACTTGGGCGCGAGCGTGCTATGTTTATGCACCTTACTCTGGTTCCTTACCTGGCAGCAGCTGGCGAAGTTAAAACCAAACCAACCCAGCACTCGGTTAAAGAACTGCTTTCTATCGGTATTCAGCCTGACATCCTGGTATGTCGTTCTGACCGTAACATTCCTGCTAATGAGCGTGCGAAGATCGCGCTATTCTGTAACGTGCAGGAAAAAGCAGTTATCTCAATGAAAGACGTAGATTCCATTTACAAAATTCCACAGCTTATCAAAGCTCAGGGTCTTGATGATCTTGTGTGTCAGCGTTTCGGTATTACAGCTCCGGAAGCAAACCTGACAGAGTGGGAGCAGGTGATCTATGAAGAAGCCAACCCGACAGCCGAAGTTACTATTGGTATGGTTGGTAAGTACATCGAACTACCGGATGCTTATAAGTCAGTGAACGAAGCCCTGAAGCACGCTGGCCTTAAGAATCGTCTGTCTGTGAAGATCAAATATGTTGATTCACAAGACGTTGAGTCTAAAGGCGCAGAAGCACTACAAGGCCTAGACGCAATCTTAGTCCCTGGTGGCTTTGGTGGACGTGGTGTCGAGGGGAAAATCCTGACAGCACAATATGCCCGTGAAAACAAAATTCCATATCTAGGTATTTGCCTGGGTATGCAGGTGGCACTGATTGAATTCGCACGTAATGTTGCGGGCCTGAAAGATGCACACTCAACTGAGTTTAACGCTGAAACCAAGAATCCAGTTGTTGGCCTAATCACTGAATGGGTTGACGGCGAAGGTAAAGTTGAAGAGCGAACTGAAAACTCGGATCTAGGCGGTACAATGCGCCTTGGTTCTCAGCTATGTCACCTGAAAGAAGGCTCTAAAGCGCGTGAGCTTTACGGTAACGCGACTATCCACGAGCGTCACCGTCACCGCTATGAAGTTAACAACAACCTGCTGCCGAAACTAGAGAAGGCAGGCTTGAAGATTTCTGGTCTATCTGCAGACAAGAAGCTGGTGGAGATTATTGAGATCCCGAACCACCCATGGTTTGTGGCTGCTCAGTTCCACCCTGAGTTCACCTCAACGCCTCGCGATGGACACCCATTGTTTGAAGGCTTTGTAAAAGCCGCTGGTGATAAGCAGCGCGGTGAGCTGAATAAGTAAGGATTACGGATAGCTGTAGCGGTTATGGCTGCAGCTATTTTTTTAGCTTTTAAATTGAAGATAAAGCAAGAGGAAACATAATGTCTAAGATCGTTAAAGTTCTAGGTCGTGAAATCATCGATTCACGCGGTAACCCAACAGTTGAAGCTGAAGTTCACCTAGAAGGCGGTTTCGTTGGTATGGCTGCTGCTCCATCTGGCGCATCAACTGGTTCTCGTGAAGCTCTTGAGCTACGTGACGGCGACAAGTCTCGTTTCCTAGGTAAAGGCGTTCTTAAAGCTGTTGAAGCTGTGAACGGTGCTATCGCTGAATCACTACTTGGTAAAGATGCTAAAGATCAAGCAGCAATCGACCAGGTTATGCTTGACCTAGACGGTACTGAAAACAAGTCTAACTTCGGCGCGAACGCTATCCTAGCGGTTTCTCTAGCGAATGCTAAAGCTGCTGCTGCAGCGAAAGGCATGCCTCTTTACGAGCACATCGCTGAGCTAAACGGCACTGCTGGCGTATTCTCTATGCCTCTACCAATGATGAACATCATCAACGGTGGTGAGCACGCTGATAACAACGTTGACATCCAAGAGTTCATGATCCAGCCTGTTGGCGCGAAAACTCTGAAAGAAGCTCTACGTATCGGCGCAGAAGTATTCCACAACCTAGCGAAAGTACTTAAGTCGAAAGGCCTAAGCACTGCTGTTGGTGATGAAGGTGGTTTCGCTCCTAACCTAGAATCAAACGCTGCTGCACTTGCTGCAATCAAAGAAGCTGTTGAAGCTGCAGGTTACGTACTAGGTAAAGATGTTACTCTAGCAATGGACTGTGCTGCATCTGAGTTCTACGACAAAGAAGCTGGCAACTACAACATGAAAGGCGAAGGCAAAATCTTCACTTCTGAAGAGTTTAACTTCTACCTACAAGATCTTGCTAACCAGTACCCAATCGTTTCTATCGAAGATGGCCTGGACGAGTCTGACTGGGCTGGCTTCAAGCACCAGACTGAACTAATGGGTGACAAACTTCAGCTAGTTGGTGACGACCTGTTCGTTACAAACACTAAGATCCTTGCTGAAGGTATCGAGAAAGGCGTAGCTAACTCTATCCTTATCAAGTTCAACCAGATCGGTTCTCTAACTGAAACTCTAGCTGCAATCAAGATGGCTAAAGATGCTGGTTACACGGCTGTTATCTCTCACCGTTCAGGCGAGACTGAAGATGCAACTATCGCTGATCTAGCGGTAGGTACAGCTGCAGGCCAAATCAAGACTGGTTCTATGAGCCGTTCTGACCGTGTTGCTAAGTACAACCAGCTAATTCGTATCGAAGAAGCTCTAGGTGAAAAAGCACCTTTCAACGGTCTTAAAGAAGTTAAAGGCCAAGCTTAATCATTAGCTTGCCTTTGGGGTGAACTTATCACCCTTAATTATCGAACCGCCTCTTCGTGAGGCGGTTTTTTTATGCCCGAATAAATAATGAGTTTGGAATTAGGCGCTAGTCACACCTTGCGCTTTATGGGATTATTACCGTATTGCAATTTTATTAACTAATCGCGTTGTTCGATATGTACCATTTAGTGCGATTAGTTAGGCAAATTGTCCGAAACTGAATTAATTACATGAAATAACGGGGAGCTGCATGCGCTTGTTAACTGTCTCGCTGCTGGCGGTACTGTGTTGGCTTCAGTATGATTTCTGGCTTGGCAAAAACGGAATGATGGATTATTTGGCGGCGAAAGGAAATGTCGCGGTTCAGCAGCAGGCCAATGCCGAACTTGTACAGCGGAACCAGCAAATGTATGCCGAAATTCATGATCTACACAGAGGTCAGGAAGCGGTCGAAGAGCGGGCGCGCAACGAACTCGGCATGATAAAACCGGGAGAAACCTTCTTTCGGATTGTCAGTGACTAAGCGCCATATGAAGGGTGCTCTTGAGCTTCGGTACTTGAATCGGAAATCGGCACTTGCCATTGGTATTACTTTAACTCTGAGCATAACACCTTACCTATGACCGATAAGATCACCGCAGTTGTACCTGCTGCTGGCGTTGGTAGCCGAATGGCGGCAGACCGTCCAAAGCAATACCTGCTGGTTGCAGGAAAGACAATTTTAGAGCACACCATAGATCGTTTGTTTTGCCACCCGGCTATACAGCGGGTGATTATTGCGATTAGCAAAACCGATCCTTATTTTTCGGCATTGCCATTGGCCACGGATCCGCGGATTACACTCGTTGATGGCGGGGCCGAGCGAGCTGATTCGGTGTTTGCCGGTCTGGCTGCCATTGATGACGAAAATAGCTGGGTACTTGTTCATGATGCCGCCCGACCTTGTTTACAGCTATCAGACTTGGAACGCTTGATTGCCACCGCTAGTCTAAGCGAGTGTGGCGCGATTTTAGCGTCGCCGGTGCGAGATACCATGAAGCGTGGTTTTGTACAGTCACCGGATAAGCCGCAGGGGATACGTGAAACGGTCGATCGCGAAAATCTCTGGCATGCCTTAACGCCGCAGATGTTCAAAGTGAAGCAACTGCGCGACTCGCTCCAGCATGCCCTTGAGCAAGGGGCCGTGATTACTGATGAGGCGTCTGCCCTTGAGTTTTGTGGATATGTGCCGCAATTAGTAAAGGGGCGGGCAGATAACCTGAAAGTTACCCAGCCTGAAGATCTGGCACTGGCCGATTTTTATTTACAACAACTAACAAAGGATTAGCCATGATGCGAATTGGACACGGTTTTGATGTACACAAATTTGGTGGTGAAGGGCCGGTGATCATTGGTGGTGTGGCGATTCCTTACGAACAGGGGTTAATTGCCCATTCTGATGGGGATGTGGCTTTACATGCGGTATGCGATGCATTGCTCGGGGCAATCGGTGCCGGTGATATCGGTCGGCACTTCCCGGATACCGACGCGGAGTGGAAAGGTGCTGACAGCCGTTTTCTGCTTCGGGATGTCTATAGTAAAGTGAAGGCGAAGGGTTATCGCTTGGGTAACCTGGATGTCACTATTATTGCCCAGGCACCTAAAATGGCTCCCCACATTGATGCGATGTGCCAAGCGATTGCCGAGGATCTGGATTCGGATATTGGCAATATCAATGTTAAGGCGACAACGTCAGAGCGATTGGGCTTTACCGGACGCAAGGAAGGTATTGCTTGTGAAGCTGTGGTCTTGATCAATAAACAATAAGTTTTTCTTACCTGTCGTTGCCTTTGTCAACAATATAACGGCAGGTTTCGCAGCAATCGTTATTGCTGCCAACATACGGTGTATATATGTCTAATATAATGGACAATTTTAGCTGGTTATACGGTAAACCTAGTTGCCAGGGACAGATCAAAGTCCTGCCTGAACATTTTGTCGTTAAAGAAAATTTAGGCTTTGATTTTACCGGTACCGGTGAGCATTTTATGGTGAAAATCCGCAAGACGGGTGAAAACACCAAATATGTTGTTAATGAACTGGCAAAAGCGTGCGGGGTCAAGTCTCGAGATGTGAGCTGGGCTGGTCTTAAAGATCGTCATGCGATTACCGAACAGTGGTTAAGTGTTCATCTGCCAGGTAAGTCTGATCCGGATTTGACACAATTCGTTGCTGATCATCCGGGCGTGGAAGTACTGGAGACCGCTCGTCATGATAAAAAACTAAGACCGGGCGATCTAGCGGGTAACTGGTTCCAGCTGCGCCTGACCGAACTGGACATGCCCCAAGATGTGATCACTCGTCTAGAGCAGATCAAGCTACAGGGCGTACCAAACTATTTTGGTGAGCAGCGGTTTGGCCATAACGGCAACAATGTGGTGAAAGCACGTAGCTGGGGCAACGATGAGTTCCGCGTGCGAGACAAGAGCAAGCGCAGCTTTTATTTATCTGCTGCGCGTTCTTGGTTGTTTAACATGGTGTTATCCTCTCGCATCGAACAAGGCAAGGAACGTACATTATTGGCGGGTGATAGTCTGCTTCAGCACGGTGATGAACGTGGGGTAATAGCCGAACCTGCTACTGCTGAGTTACAAATGCAAGTCGATAAGGGCACCATGGCGATCACTGCGCCGATGATGGGTGATAATGCCCTACCAACCACCGCGGATGCAGAAGCGTTTGAGATGGGAATTGTCGAGCAGGAACCGTTGTTGTTAAAACTGATCTGCGATAACCGGATGCGCCACGAGCGTCGCTCGTTGCTGCTGAAACCCCAGCAGATGGAATGGCTGCTTGAAGACAATGAACTGACCGTATCATTCGCGCTGCCTGCAGGCTGTTTCGCGACAGCAGTAGTACGTGAACTAATGATTGAGCGTGAGCTAGAGGATGGCGACCATGCGAATTTTGATCAGTAATGATGATGGCATTTTTGCCGAAGGGATTAAGACGCTGGCCGCAGCATTGGAAGAACTTGGCGAGGTGACGGTCGTCGCGCCGGATCGTAATCGCTCTGGTGCCTCGAACTCCCTCACTTTAGATAATCCACTGCGTATTCGCGAGGAAGGCGAGCGTCGGATTTCGGTAGAAGGAACACCGACAGACTGTGTTCACTTTGCGCTTAATGAATGGTTGGATTACCGTCCGGATATTGTTGTAGCGGGCATTAACCATGGTGCAAACCTAGGTGATGATGTGCTGTATTCCGGAACGGTTGCTGCAGCTACCGAAGGGCATTTTCTCGGCGTGCCGGCTATTGCCGTTTCTTTGGTCGGCTCACAGCATTTCGATACTGCTGCTTTGGTAATCAAAGATATTGTTGGCAAACTGGCAGAACAGCCGTTGGCTTATAATAAAATACTGAATATCAATGTACCTGATGTACCCTTTGCGGAACTTGGTGACTGGAAGGTAACCCGCTTAGGTGCACGCCATCGCGCCGAAAAAATGGAAAAGGCCGTCGATCCTCGTGGCAAGGCGATATACTGGCTGGGCCCTCCTGGTGCTTGTCAGGATGCCGGACCAGGTACGGATTTTTTTGCGATAGAGCATAACCATGTGTCGATCACACCATTACAGGTCGATCTAACGGCGCATGATGCGATTGATGGCATTGAACAATGGTTAAAACAAGTGGAGACAAATTAAGGATGCGCTATGCGGAAGAACGACATAGTCTGCTGACGTATTTACATCAGCTGGGTATCCGTAACGATATAGTTTTGCAGGCGATGTCAACCGTTCCCAGAGAGCTGTTCATCGATGAAGCATTATCTCACAAAGCTTATGAAAATAATGCCTTGCCTATTGGTAGTGGGCAGACGATTTCGCAGCCTTATATTGTGGCAAAAATGACGGAGTTGCTGGATCTGAAGCCTAACTCCCGGATACTGGAAATTGGTACGGGATCTGGCTATCAGACAGCCGTGCTTGCACACATGGTCGAGCATGTATTTTCTGTTGAGCGGATCAAAGCGTTGCAGTGGCAGGCCAAGCGTCGCTTTAAACAGCTTGATTTGCATAATATCTCTACCAAGCATGGAGATGGCTGGCAGGGGTGGCCAAGCAAAGGACCGTTTGATGCCATTATCGTGACGGCTGCTGCCGATGATATTCCGGTTGAGCTGCTGGCTCAGCTTGCCGATGGCGGTCGCCTGATCATCCCGGTAGGTGATGAGTACCAAGTACTGAAGCAGATTGTACGAAATGGCGAGCAGTATATTTCTCAGGATATTGAAGCTGTACGTTTCGTCCCTTTGGTCGCAGGAGAGCTGGCGTAAATTGCGATGAGTGTGGCGGCGAAGATATCGAATTGGCGAACAACGACAGTAGCAGTGCTATGCCTGCTGCTGTCTGCCTGTAGCACTCATATGCCGGCACCGGTAACCAGCCTTGACAAAGACTACCAAAGCTTGAAGCGAGGCAGCTTCCGTGGCAGTTATTATCAAGTGGAAAAGGGGGATACCCTGTATTTCATTTCCTACATCACCGGACGGGAAGTGAAAGATATAATTGCCAGTAATAAACTTTCTCCGCCTTATACTATTTATCCGGGTCAGACGTTACAGCTCTGGAAACCGAAATATGTTGCCCCTGCATATGGTAAGGCCGGGACTATCGCTGTTGTTAAACCCCCAGTAAAAACAGCAAGTAAGGCAACACAACCAAAACCAACCCCGAAACCGGTGGCAAAACCGAAGCCAAAGCCTAAACCGACCGAGCAAAAAGCAGCCAATAAAAATGTTGATCAAGGTCGCACAAAAGAGTACTCTCAAAATTCGAAAGGTAACAAAGTTGTTACAAAAAAAGCGAGCAAGAGTAACAAGGTGACCAGTTGGTCATGGCCGACCAAAGGTAGGGTTATTGCTAAGTTCTCCAGCTCAGAAAATGGCAACAAAGGCATCGATATTGCCGGAAAAAGAGGACAGGCCGTACAGGCTTCGGCTGGAGGAATCATAGTGTATGCAGGTAATGCCCTGCGTGGCTATGGAAACTTAGTAATTATCAAGCATAGCGACGATTATCTAAGTGCTTATGCACACAATGATAAGGTGCTGGTCAAAGAGCAACAGACGGTAAAAGCGGGGCAGAAGATTGCTTCAATGGGAAGCTCCGGTAGCAACAGTGTTCGCCTACATTTCGAGATCCGTTACAAAGGCAAGTCGGTTAATCCGTTACGGTACTTGCCGAAATAGACAACATGGCATAGTGAAGTTGTAATGTCTTGCTAACTCGCCATCTGGGAGGCGCTATGAGTAGAAGCAATACGGCTACAAATATCGAGAACTTTGACTTTGAAGATGTGGAATTAGACTCGGCAGAAGCCGAAACCAAAACCGCATCGGCTGAAAAAACGAGTGATGAGGTCGATATTTCGCAATACGGGGCAACACAAAAAGCCCTGGATGCGACACAGCTTTATCTTGGCGAGATCGGCTTTTCTCCGCTTCTTACTGCGGAAGAAGAAGTTTTGTATGCCCGCCGGGCGCTGCGAGGTGATGAAGTTGCCCGCAAGCGAATGATAGAAAGTAACTTGCGATTGGTTGTGAAGATATCTCGTCGTTACAGCAATCGTGGTCTTGCCCTGTTGGATTTGGTTGAGGAAGGCAACCTCGGCTTGATCCGCGCAGTCGAAAAATTTGATCCGGAACGCGGCTTCCGTTTCTCTACCTATGCAACATGGTGGATCCGTCAGACTATTGAGCGGGCTATCATGAACCAAACTCGCACCATCCGTTTACCCATCCATGTAGTGAAAGAGCTGAACGTTTATCTTCGTACTGCCCGCGAACTAGCCCAGAAGCTGGATCATGAGCCGACAGCGGAAGATATCGCCCTGAAGCTAGATAAATCTGTCGAGGATGTAAACCGCATGCTGCGTTTGAACGAGCGTGTCGGTTCGGTTGACAACCCGATTGGTGGCGATTCAGAGAAAGCGTTGCTAGATATTATTCCTGACGAGAAGGGGGGGGGACCGGAGACATCGACTCAGGATGATGACATCAAAACCTCGATTGTTTCCTGGCTGCAGGAACTGAATCCGAAACAGCGCGAAGTACTGGCACGCCGATTCGGTCTGCTGGGATATGAGGCGTCGACCCTTGAAGATGTTGGCCGTGAAATTGGCCTGACCCGTGAACGTGTCCGCCAGATCCAGGTCGAAGGCCTGCGTCGTCTGCGCGACATGCTGACGCACCAAGGGCTGAATATCGAATCGTTGTTTAACCAAGATTTGTAAAAGTATTCAGGTCAGCTGATTGCAACACTGTCATCTGCCGGATAGGAATGAAAAAAGGACGCAAAGTGCGTCCTTTTTTAATGCCCTCTAACCGACCTTATCGCCTACAGCAGCGCCTTTAGACGGTACAGTTCATCCAACGCCTGTCTCGGTGTCAGGTTGTCCGGGTTCAGGTTGGTCAGAGCTTCTTCTACCTCGTTCGGCTCGGTGAGCTGATGTTCTTCTTTCGGTGCAGCGGAAGGCGACTTCACGGCCTGTTGGTGCCCGCTGGCTTCTAGCTGTTGTAGCTTGATTTTGGCGCGCTTGATGACCGATCTCGGCACCCCAGCCAGGCTTGCGACAGCTAGACCATAGGATTTACTGGCAGCACCTTCCTGTACGGCATGCATAAAGGCGATTTCATCACCATGCTCGACGGCATCTAAATGTACATTAGCCAGTCCGTCCATCATCGAAGGCAGTTCTGTCAATTCAAAGTAGTGGGTAGCAAAGAGAGTCATGGCTGCTATCTTTTCGGCTAGCCATTCGGCACTGGCCCAAGCCAGCGACAGACCGTCGTAAGTACTGGTACCACGACCTATTTCATCCATTAGCACGAGACTATTTTGGGTTGCATTATGAAGAATATTCGCGGTTTCGGTCATTTCTACCATGAAGGTCGAGCGGCCGGAGGCGAGATCATCCGAGGCGCCAATACGGGTGAAAATACGATCCAGCGGACCAATTCTTACCGATTCTGCCGGTACAAAAGAACCGACATGAGCCATTAGGGCAATGAGGGCTGTCTGGCGCATATAGGTAGATTTACCGCCCATATTGGGTCCGGTAATGATCAGCATTCGACGGGCATTGTGCAGCGAAATCGGGTTGGCGATAAATGGTTCGTTTAGGACTTGTTCGACTACTGGGTGGCGGCCTGCATTGATTTCAATTCCTGTTTCCGTTGCGAGTTCTGGGCGGCAGTAGTTCAGTGTATCGGCACGTTCGGCCAGGTTGGCCAGTACGTCTAACTCGGACAAGGCATTGGCTGCATTCTGGAGTCGCTCTAAGTGAGGCAGCAGCAAGTCAAACAACTCTTCCCACAACTTTTTCTCCAGCCCCAAAGCCTTGGATTTGGAGTTCAGTACCTTGTCTTCATGCTCTTTGAGCTCTGGAATGATATAGCGTTCGGCATTTTTCAGGGTCTGGCGGCGGACATAATGGCTAGGCACCAGGTGGCTCTGGCCACGACTGACCTGGATGAAGAAACCATGTACCTGGTTGAACCCTACTTTTAGGCTATCGATATCATGGTGCTCGCGTTCTCTGGCCTCGAGATCATCAAGGTATTTCGAGGCACCGTCTGCCAAGTCTCGCCATTCATCCAGTTCGGCATTATAGCCCGGAGCCAATACTCCGCCGTCGCGGATCACTACGGGCGGGTTTTCAATAATGGCATGCTCTAGCAGCTCGCAAAGTGCATCCATCGGGGCGGCAAACTGTGCCAACTCACCGATGCGCGGCTGCTCGACTTCCGCCAACAACTCTGCCAGCTCCGGCAGGTGCTGCAAGGCGGTACGCATGCGGGCAAGGTCACGCGGACGTGCTGAACGCAGGGCCAAACGAGCCAAGATGCGCTCCAGATCACCCATGTGGTGCAGTACACCAGCTACATCGCTAAACAGGCCGGTATCCTTGAAGGCAGAAATAGCATCGAGTCGGTGGTTGAGTTGCTGCGGATCGCGGATCGGCTGATGCAGCCAACGTTTGAGCAAACGACTTCCCATCGGGGTTGCTGTCTGATCCAGTACCGAGGCCAAGGTGTTATCAAAACCACCGGCGAGGTTTTGGGTCAGTTCGAGGTTGCGGCGGGTGGCGGCATCCAAGATCACGGCATGATCTTTGTTGTCTTGGGTGATAGCACGGATATGCGGTAGCGCGGTACGCTGGGTATCTTTGACATATTGCATCAGGCAACCCGCAGCACATAGGCCGCGCTCTGCTGTCTCGACCCCGAAGCCTACCAGGTCACGGGTACCGAATTGCATGGTCAGCTGCTGGCGGGCGGTGTCCAAATCAAATTCCCAAACCGGACGACGGCGGGTGCCTTTAAGCGACTGCAATAAACCCGGCAGGGCAAAATCTTCCGGGTATAGCAGTTCGGCCGGACAGGTACGTTGCAGTTCGGCCTGCATGGCTTCTTCGGTTTCAGGCTCGGTAAGCATGAAGCGGCCCGAGGTGATATCCAGCGTCGCGTAACCGAATCCGTTGCTATTTTGATAAATTGCGGCAATCAAGTTGTCATGACGTTCATTGAGCAGCGCTTCGTCGCTGACGGTACCCGGTGTCACAATGCGGACGACCTGACGCTCAACCGGTCCTTTGCTGGTCGCCGGATCGCCGATTTGTTCGCAAATGGCAACAGAGACCCCCTGCTGAACCAGCTTGGCGAGGTAGCCTTCGACAGCATGGTAGGGAACTCCGGCCATAGGGATTGGCAGGCCGTTTGAAGAGCCGCGTTTGGTCAGGGAAATATCCAGTAGTTGAGAGGCTTGTTTGGCATCATCAAAAAATAGTTCGTAGAAGTCGCCCATACGATAGAACAGCAAAATATCAGGGTTTTCTGCCTTGATCCTCAAGAACTGCTGCATCATGGGGGTGTGCTTTTCTAAACCTTTCACTGTCACGATATTGCCTGCTTATTGATGCCGGAATTGAAAACGTACCGGGTAAATTTCTGGAGGCTAAGGATACGTGAATCAGCCAAGGGGAGCAAAGCAGCAATTGTTTTCTTGTATAACTATTTGCTCGATACCTTATCGACAATGGAAGGCGATGAGCAGAGTTGCTGACGAGTGCGTTGCAGAGTATGGTTGGGCTGGAATAATTGACGGGAGGTAGGGATGGCAGATATCCAGCAATTGGCTCATGAACTTGGTTCGGCTTTGAGCCGGCAGGGGGGGATCGCAACGACGGCAGAATCTTGTACCGGCGGTGGTGTTTCTGCGGCAATCACGGATGTTGCCGGTAGCTCAGGCTGGTTTGATCGTGCTTTTATTACCTACAGCAATGAAGCGAAGCAGCAGATGCTAGGGGTTGAGCTGGCACAGCTTGAAGCGCATGGTGCAGTTAGCGAGCAGGTCGTCCAGCAGATGGCACAAGGGGCTCTGAAGCAATCAGCGGCGACGATCAGTGTGGCGATCAGTGGTATTGCCGGTCCGGGTGGTGGTTCCGAAGAAAAGCCGGTCGGGACTGTTTGTTTTGCCTGGGCTGATACAACTGGCTGGGTACAGTGTGAAACCTGTTTTTTTGATGGTGATCGCAATGCTGTCAGGCTGCAAGCTGTCGAGAAATCATTGTCTGGCATGCTGCAGCGCCTGCGGCAGCTGGGCTGAGCGAAAGAAGCCCCCCGGTTGCGAGCGAAGATAGGCAAAAAAAATTTCATACAGTGCTAGACACTGTATGAATAGACAGTATACTAATCATCATTATCAGTACTTAATTTTAGCATCCGTTGGAGAGTCGAATGGACGACAACAAACAGAAGGCTCTTGCCGCAGCGTTAGGCCAGATTGAAAAGCAGTTCGGTAAAGGTTCCATCATGAAGTTGGGCGATAACCGTACTATGGATATTGAAACAGTTTCGACTGGCTCCCTGTCGCTTGATATTGCACTTGGCGCTGGTGGTTTACCAATGGGGCGTATCGTTGAAATTTACGGTCCTGAATCATCAGGTAAAACGACGCTAACTCTTGAAGCGGTGGCGTGTGCTCAGAAAGCCGGCAAAACTTGTGCGTTTATCGATGCGGAGCATGCTCTGGATCCAATCTATGCGCAAAAACTGGGTGTTGATATTGATCAGTTACTGGTTTCCCAGCCTGATACAGGTGAGCAAGCGCTTGAAATTTGCGATGCACTAGCCCGTTCGGGTGCTGTCGACATGATTGTTGTCGATTCTGTGGCGGCACTAACGCCGAAAGCAGAGATCGAAGGCGAGATGGGTGATTCTCATATGGGCCTTCAGGCACGTATGCTGTCACAGGCGATGCGCAAGCTAACCGGTAACCTGAAAACATCAAACTGCATGTGTATCTTCATTAACCAGATCCGAATGAAGATTGGTGTGATGTTTGGTAACCCAGAAACCACAACCGGTGGTAACGCCCTGAAGTTCTATGCTTCTGTTCGCCTTGATATCCGCCGTACCGGTGCGATCAAAGATGGCGACGAAGTGGTGGGTAACGAAACTCGTATCAAGGTAGTGAAGAACAAAATCGCTGCGCCGTTTAAGCAAGCCGAAACACAAATCCTTTATGGTCAGGGCTTCAACCGTCTAGGCGAGCTGGTTGACCTTGGTGTGAAGAATAAAATGGTCGAGAAGGCAGGTGCCTGGTACAGCTACCAGGGCGATAAGATCGGCCAAGGTAAGGCAAATGCCTGTAAGTTCCTGGGTGAGCACCCTGAAATTGCACAAGAGCTAGATAAGAAGCTACGTGATTTGTTGCTAACGCCACCGGCTGCGCAGGAAGAAACGGCTGAGGAGAAAGACGCAGAGAAAGATCAGGCGTTCTAAGCCGCTTTTCTGCATCCAGATATTCCAGCTATCCTGCTTCTGCAAAGAGGCTAGATAAATGAGACGGGCCCTGTACTTTGGTACGTGGCCCGTTTTGTGTATTGAGGCAAGGAAAATGAAAAAACAAGTACCGAGGCAAAGTGCCAAAGAAGCGGCTGTCGGCTATCTTTCACGCCGGGATCATGCAGAGAAAGAGCTGCGCCAGAAGCTTAAAACGAGAGGCTATAGTGAGCCGGATGTTATCGATGCCATCGCCTACTGCCAGGACTATAACTGGCTAGACGATGCCCGCTATGCGGCAATGATGATGCGCAATGGTGTTGCCAAGGGATGGGGTGCACTGCGGATCAAGCAGGAAATGAAAATGAAGGGTGTGCATGACGCGATTGTCAGCCAGGCTCTTGAGGATGGCGATATTGATTGGTATGAGCATGCCCGCGACGTTGCCCAACGGAAGTTTGGAAATAGCGAAATTGATACGCCGAAGGAAAAAGCCCGGCGCTTTCGCTTTATGCAGTATCGTGGGTTTGATTTTGATCAGATCAAGTATGCCCTAGATACTAACGATGACGAATAACGGTTATTCTATTTAGTACATGCGACATCTCTCTTCCCGCTGCCAATTTGCCAAGCTTGGCAGCGTTACCTTTCTTTAATGGCATCTTTCGTTCTAGCAACGATGTATTAATTGCGCTAATTCTTAACATAACATTTCCCGTATTACCTGCCGTTGTTTTACAATAGCCGCCAAAGAATTTATTTTAGTTCAATTAAAACCTGCTGACATAAGTTCCAGGCTGACACGCATGGAAGTTTATGGGAGGGGGTTACATTATCGCTTAAGTGCGATTTTCCGGTTTTATCAAAGCATTTATTCAGGATTTGCCAATGTACATGAGCACTGATGAGATTCGCCGTGCGTTTCTTGCGTTTTTTGAGAGCAAAGGTCACCAGATCGTAGAAAGCTCTTCTCTTGTACCTGCTAACGACCCAACACTATTGTTTACCAACGCAGGTATGAACCAATTTAAAGATACATTTTTAGGTATGGAAAAGCGTGGCTACACTCGAGCGACAACAGCTCAGCGCTGTGTACGTGCTGGTGGTAAGCACAATGACCTTGAAAACGTCGGCTTTACCGCGCGCCACCATACCTTTTTCGAAATGCTGGGTAACTTCAGTTTCGGTGATTACTTCAAGCAAGATGCGATCAAGTATGCATGGGAGTTTCTGACCGACGTACTGAAGCTGCCAAAAGACCGCCTGTTGGTGACCGTCTACGAGACCGATGACGAAGCTTTCGCTATCTGGAACAAAGATATGGGGATCCCGGCTGATCGCATCGTCCGTATCGGTGACAAGGAGGGCGGCAAGCCTTTTGAGTCTGATAACTTCTGGCAGATGGGTGATACTGGCCCTTGTGGCCCGTGTACTGAAATTTTCTACGATCACGGCGAGCATATCTGGGGTGGCCGTCCCGGCACGCCGGAAGAAGATGGCGACCGTTTCATTGAGATCTGGAACAACGTATTCATGCAGTTTAACCGTCAGGCTGACGGTACCATGGAGCCGTTGCCAAAGCCGTCAGTTGATACCGGAATGGGGATCGAGCGTATTGCTGCAATCATGCAGGGTGTACATTCGAACTACGAGATTGATATTTTCCAGACCCTAATCAAAAAAGCAGCAGATGTGATTGGGTACGATGATCTGTCGAACCAGTCGTTACGTGTTGTTGCTGATCATATTAGGTCTTGTGCATATTTGATTGTCGATGGTGTGATGCCGTCGAATGAAGGTCGTGGCTACGTGCTACGCCGTATCATTCGTCGTGCAGTACGTCATGGTAACAAACTGGGCGCGAAGGGTGTCTTCTTCTACAAGTTAGTTGGTCCTCTGGCTGAAATTATGGGGACGGCGGGCGAAGAGCTGAAGAAGCAGCAGGCAATGGTCGAGAAAGTGCTGAAGATCGAAGAAGAAAACTTCGGCCGTACACTTGACCGTGGTATGACAATTTTGAACGATGCGCTCGATAGCCTAGACAGCAAGGTACTGGACGGTGAAACAGTATTCAAACTGTATGATACCTATGGGTTCCCGGCGGATTTGACCAATGATGTTGCCCGCGAGCGTGGCTTCTCTATTGATGAAGAAGGCTTCAACAATGCCATGGAAGCCCAGCGCCAGCGTGCCCGTGACGCGGGTCATTTTGGTGTTGATTATAACGAAGCTATCAAGGTTGACGCCAACACCGAATTTTGTGGTTATGCCGGTACTGACGGCGAAGGCGAAGTTATTGGCCTGTACCGTGGCAGTGAAGCTGTAGACAGCATCACTGCTGGTGAAGAAGCGCTGGTGATACTGAACAATACGCCATTCTACGCTGAGTCTGGCGGCCAGTGTGGTGATGCGGGTGTAATGACAGCAACTGGTGTCCAGTTTGATGTCGCAGACACCCAGAAGTTTGGTGGTGCCATTGGCCATAAAGGGACATTGGCAACAGGTGAGCTGAAAGTGGGTGATAAATTAACGGCAACCGTGGATGCGGCGCGCCGCTCGGCGATCAGCCTTAACCACTCGGCTACGCACTTATTGCATGCAGCACTACGTAACCTGCTCGGCGAACATGTCGCGCAGAAAGGCTCGCTGGTTAAGCCAGAGTCATTGCGTTTCGATTTCTCGAACTTAGAAGCGGTGAAGTCAGAGCAGCTACGTGAGATTGAACGTACCGTGAACGAGCAGATCCGTCTGAACCATGCTATCGATACCGACATTATGGATATCGAAGCGGCGAAAGAAAAAGGTGCGATGGCACTGTTTGGCGAGAAGTACGATGACGAGGTCCGCGTACTGAGCATGGGTGAGTTCTCGACGGAGCTTTGTGGTGGTATCCACGCCAAGAATACCGGTGATATCGGCCTGTTCAAAATCACCTCGGAAGGTGGTATTGCCGCAGGTATCCGCCGTATTGAAGCGGTAACGGGTGAAGCCGCAATCGAAGCATTGCATATGCAGGAAGCGTTGCTGTCAGAAACTGCCGGTTTAGTGAAGTCTGATGCAGCATCCGTCGCGACCAAAGTAGGCGCACTGGTTGCTCATAGCAAGCAGCTTGAAAAAGAAATTCAACAACTGAAAGATAAGTTGGCAGCACAAGAAAGTGCCGGTCTTATTAATCAGGCACAAGAGATCAATGGTGTAAAAGTGCTGATCTCTAAACTGGACGGAGCCGATAACAAAGCATTGCGTGGCATGGTTGATGAGCTAAAGAATCAGCTAGGCAGCGGTGTTGTTGTACTGGGTAACGTCAGTGGCGGCAAAGTAGGCTTAATCGCAGGTGTAACCAAAGATCTTATCGGCAAAGTTAAGGCCGGTGAGCTCGTCAATATGGTGGCTCTGCAAGTTGGTGGTAAAGGTGGCGGTCGCCCGGATATGGCACAGGCAGGTGGTACGGACGCAAGTGCACTTCCTGCTGCGCTAGAGTCGGCACAAACATGGATCGCTGAGCGCCTGTAAGGCGCTCTTTATCAAGACGTAAGGTAACGGGGTATTAGCCCCAGGAAGGTGAAGTAAAGTGACGCAGATTGCGCGTAAATCGCTAATAGTGCAAAAGTTTGGCGGTACATCCGTTGGATCGATAGAACGTATCCAGGCTGTCGCCGAACGAGTCATTAAAGCTAAAGAAGAGGGCAAGCAACTCGTCGTGGTTGTTTCTGCCATGTCTGGTGAGACGAATCGTCTGCTAGGCCTTGCACAGCAGGTTGATGCTGTGCCTGCAGAGCGAGAACTTGACGTTCTCTTGTCGGCGGGTGAACAAGTCTCCATGGCTTTGCTCGCAATGATGTTGAATAGGCTGGGGCATGCTGCGGTATCGCTAACCGGTTGGCAGGCAGGGATCAAAACCTGCAGCCAGCACAATGATGCGAAAATTACAGATATTGATCCTAGTTACATTCAGCAGTTGCTCGGCCAAGACCAGATTGTGATAGTTGCTGGTTTTCAAGGCATTAATGATGAAAGGGATATAACTACCCTTGGTCGTGGGGGCTCAGATACCACGGCAGTTGCACTGGCAGGCGCTTTACACGCAGATGAATGTCAGATTTTCACCGATGTGGACGGCGTATATACGTGCGATCCGCGTTTAGTACCGCAGGCGCGCCGTTTGGATGTTGTTCATTTCGATGATATGACATCCTTGGCGCGAAACGGTGCGAAAGTGCTACAATTACAGTCAGTTGAATATGCGCGACAGCATAGAGTCCCGTTGAGGGTCCTATCTTCGTTCGAAGAGGGGAAGGGGACACTGGTAAGTTTTGACTCCTCTGCGGCACTTGGTGTCGTGGGGATCGCGCTAAAGAATCAGCAAACACTGCTTGATGTCGATATGCCAGTTTCTGAGCTACAGGAACAGCTTAACTTGTTCGGTATGCAGTGCTGGTGTAAGGCCGTCGCCGCTGATTCAACGCAAATTGTTACAGCAAATGAAGATTTGGCACGACTAAAACTTGTGCTGGGTAAAAATATGCACCAGGTCGCTGCGGTTTCAACCCTGTCTGTAGTAGGGGATGATGTGTCAGAGCTGGCAGATCATATCTGCACAGTGCTGGCTGAAGCGGGTATCCGGGTGCGCCAGAATAAACGGTCGACTCATTGTCTTTCTTTGTTGATAAGTGAGGATGATCATCAATTAGCTGTAGATATCGTCCACAAAAGGTTTGTGGTTGAGCCAGAAAGTCTGGATAATCGACCACTTCTCGCTGTTTCTTGAGCAGTGACCATTTACGCTTCCGTTAATGGATGTGTAAATAATGTTGGATAATAAACTTTAACTCTTAATAGACTGAGATTACTCAAGGAGCACACGAATGCTTATTTTGACACGTCGCGTAGGTGAAACGCTAATGATTGGTGACGAAGTAACCGTTACTGTACTTGGCGTTAAAGGTAACCAGGTTCGCATTGGCGTTAACGCGCCTAAAGAAGTATCTGTTCACCGTGAAGAAATCTATATGCGAATTCAAGCGGAAAAAGAAACCGGTTCTCAAGGTTCTGGTAACTTCTAAGTCGAAAAAGGTCAGTTATTTGCTGGCCTTTTTTGTCTCTGTGATTTACCCGAATTCTTCTCGCTCTTTGCGCCATTTATTTGAAAATAAGTAAGATACTGTGGACATTGCGCAGGTTTAATTGTCGTGTTGGCTATTTAGTGTGCACCTGCGCTGTGAATGTCGTTTTTTGACGATAAAGTGTTTGACTTATTTTCGGCTGGCAGTAATATGAGCCCCCGCAAGACGGTGAGGTGGCCGAGAGGCTGAAGGCGCTCCCCTGCTAAGGGAGTATACGGTTTATCCCGTATCGAGGGTTCGAATCCCTCCTTCACCGCCATTTCTTGCAACGATTATCTGCGCGTCCGTAGCTCAGCTGGATAGAGTACCTGGCTACGAACCAGGCGGTCGGAGGTTCGAATCCTCCCGGACGCGCCAGTTATTCACAATATGGCTAGTTGAAACTAGCGATGTTGATAAAAAGATATTAGTGTGCGCTCGTAGCTCAGCTGGATAGAGTACCTGGCTACGAACCAGGCGGTCGGAGGTTCGAATCCTCCCGAGCGCGCCATTAATCTGTGTGGTGAGGTGGCCGAGAGGCTGAAGGCGCTCCCCTGCTAAGGGAGTATACGGTTTATCCCGTATCGAGGGTTCGAATCCCTCCTTCACCGCCATTCTTTGTTGTTTCTGAAATATGCCTTCCAGCTACAATTTCAGATCCAGACAAAATTTCTTTCTTCGGAAAGAAGCCTGCGCGTCCGTAGCTCAGCTGGATAGAGTACCTGGCTACGAACCAGGCGGTCGGAGGTTCGAATCCTCCCGGACGCGCCATTATTGATATGCATGGTATCGTTACTGCGATGCGGTGCAGTAAAACCGAATTAAGTGTGCGCTCGTAGCTCAGCTGGATAGAGTACCTGGCTACGAACCAGGCGGTCGGAGGTTCGAATCCTCCCGAGCGCGCCATTGATTTGTGTGGTGAGGTGGCCGAGAGGCTGAAGGCGCTCCCCTGCTAAGGGAGTATACGGTTTATCCCGTATCGAGGGTTCGAATCCCTCCTTCACCGCCATTCTTTGTTGTTTCTGAAATATGCCTTCCAGCTACAATTTCAGATCCAGACAAAATTTCTTTCTTCGGAAAGAAGCCTGCGCGTCCGTAGCTCAGCTGGATAGAGTACCTGGCTACGAACCAGGCGGTCGGAGGTTCGAATCCTCCCGGACGCGCCATCATTCCAAGTAATGCCTCGGCTTTACTTTACAACAAGATTCTGCGCGCTCGTAGCTCAGCTGGATAGAGTACCTGGCTACGAACCAGGCGGTCGGAGGTTCGAATCCTCCCGAGCGCGCCATTCTTCTAAATACCTGTTCGAACAATGTTGTTTGATCCGGTATAATTCTTTCTTCGGAAAGAAGCCTGCGCGTCCGTAGCTCAGCTGGATAGAGTACCTGGCTACGAACCAGGCGGTCGGAGGTTCGAATCCTCCCGGACGCGCCATATCTTTTTTAGATATCTTCTAAGTATCGGAATGTTACTTATGATAGCTGAATCAGTCATGATTCGGTTTACAGTGTTTTCTGCGCGCTCGTAGCTCAGCTGGATAGAGTACCTGGCTACGAACCAGGCGGTCGGAGGTTCGAATCCTCCCGAGCGCGCCATTATTATAAATATCTGATCGAACAGCTATTTTGTTGGATCTGGTATCATTCTTTCTTCGGAAAGAAGCCTGCGCGTCCGTAGCTCAGCTGGATAGAGTACCTGGCTACGAACCAGGCGGTCGGAGGTTCGAATCCTCCCGGACGCGCCATTTTTCCGAGCTATCGCTTTAAATCGTAGCTCCAAGCAATACCGATGTGTTGCTTGAACAATAAGATTCTGCGCGCTCGTAGCTCAGCTGGATAGAGTACCTGGCTACGAACCAGGCGGTCGGAGGTTCGAATCCTCCCGAGCGCGCCATATTTTCCGAGTTATCGCTTTAAGTAATAGCTCCAGGCAATACTGATGTGTTGCTTGAACAACAAGATTTCTGCGCGCTCGTAGCTCAGCTGGATAGAGTACCTGGCTACGAACCAGGCGGTCGGAGGTTCGAATCCTCCCGAGCGCGCCATTCTTCTAA
>Ga0209379_10000663_pt1 | contig 25975 bp, 21 predicted proteins | sample tdDd001_FD_187124 | JGI IMG/M metagenome (GOLD analysis project Ga0209379, IMG submission 187124) | Marine sediment microbial communities from the Atlantic coast under amendment with organic carbon and nitrate - tdDd00.1 (SPAdes)... | ecosystem: Environmental > Aquatic > Marine > Coastal >...
AACCAGCATCAATGTTTGGGGCGATAGTGTCGGTGCTGCTGTCGTTGAACGTTGGGAATCTTTTAGAGCAAAAGAATCATAAAGACTGTAAAAACTTCTCAAAAACATTCTTCAATTTGCATCAAATAGGGCTATAAATCCTAGCTTTATGGCGAATTTACCGATGAACAATATGAGCACAATCACAGAAGACGATTTAATATTTGACAAGGAGCATATTTGGCACCCTTATACTTCCATGGAGAACCCATTACCCGTTTATCCAATCGCCTCAGCCAATGGTGTTAGGCTTAAGTTAAACGATGGTCGTGAAATTATCGATGGCATGTCATCATGGTGGTGTGCGGTACATGGTTATAACCATCCTGTGCTTAATAAAGCTATTGAATCTCAAGTCAATGATATGTCTCACGTGATGTTTGGTGGTATTACTCACAAACCTGCCATTGAACTCGCTAAACTATTAGTAGAACTGAGTCCTGAAGGATTGGATAAAGTTTTCTTTGCTGACTCAGGTTCTGTTTCGGTGGAAGTCGCTATGAAAATGGCCATGCAATATTGGTTCACAAAAGGCCAGCAGAAAAAGAATAAATTTATGAGTATTCGCTCAGGTTATCATGGCGATACCTTTAATGCCATGTCGGTTTGTGATCCTGTTACGGGTATGCACGAAATATTTACGGGTGTTTTGCCAATCAACCATTTTGTTGATGCGCCTCAATGTGGTTTTTATGATGATTGGGATGAAAAGGATATTCTTCCTATGCAAGAAGCCATTGAGAAGCATCAGAATGAATTGGCTGCCATTATTTTGGAACCTATCGTTCAAGGTGCAGGTGGAATGCGTTTCTATCACCCTCAGTATTTAAAAGAAGTTCGTCAGCTGTGTGATAAACATGATATTTTATTGATTGTAGATGAAATTGCCACAGGCTTTGGCCGATCTGGAAAACTCTTTGCCTGTGAACATGCGGGTATCTCTCCCGATATTATGTGTGTGGGTAAAGCCATTACAGGTGGTTATATGAGTTTTGCGGCCACACTTGCCAATCAGAAAGTTAGCGATGGTATATCGCAAGGCGCTCCAGGCTGTTTTATGCACGGGCCAACTTTTATGGGAAATCCATTAGCCTGTGCCGTTGGTGTTGCCAGTATCAATTTGTTGATAGAGTCGGATTGGAAAACTAAAGTCGATAGAATCGAAAACATTCTTAAAGACGAATTACAAAAAGCAAAAGATCTTTTACAAGTTGCAGATATCAGAATATTAGGTGCTATTGGCGTAATTGAAATGAAGGAAGCTGTGAATATGGCTCAAATTCAAAAACAGTTTGTGGATGCAGGCATTTGGGTTCGACCTTTTGGAAAACTGGTTTATATCATGCCACCTTTTATTATTTCTGAAAAGGATTTACGAACTTTATGTCAGAGCATGTTAAAAGTAGTGAGCCAACAATAAGTAGTGAGTTAAAGATTACGAATTACGATGTTTATCAGGTTCTAATTGAGTTATGAATTACAAACCAAATCATTAACGCTGATAATCACCAATTTAGTATGGTTTTGCATGAATGATTCAGCAAGAAAATCAAATCCTTTTTCACTTTACACTTGTAACTTTAACCTTTTTACCTTTACACTTTAACCTTATCACCTTTATCCTTGAATAATGACTGATATTTTAAAATCCTATCAAGACGAATTAGAAAAGCTAAATAAAACTGGAAATCTGAGGTCTTTAAAACAGATTGATGAGAATCAGTTTAAGCTAAACCTATCCTCAAACGACTATATGGGCATAGCTAAGCTTGGACTTTCTATTCCTGAAGAAAAAGGAATGGGATCGGGTTCCTCTCGCCTTCTGACAGGTAATTTTCAGGCTTATCAGGCTCTCGAGGATGAATTGGAGAAAGAATTTGGTTCACCTGCTCTCTTTTTCAATTCAGGTTACCATGCCAATATTGGCATTCTACCAGCTCTAACGTTAAAAGGAGATCTTATTCTGTCTGATAAGCTTAATCACGCCAGTATTATCGATGGTATTAAGCTAAGCGATGCGGATTATCATCGTTACAAGCATCTCGACTATAAACATCTGGAACGCTTACTGGAAAAATACCGAAACAATTACAATCGCGTTATTATTGTCAGCGAATCTATTTTCAGTATGGATGGGGATATTGCTGATTTGCTCAAACTCATTGAGATAAAAAAGAAATACGAATGCTTTCTTTATATTGATGAGGCACATGCTTTGGGAACTCGTGGCGAAAAAGGACTTGGTATTGCCGAAGAACAGAACTGTTTATCAGAGATTGATCTTTTGGTTGGAACCTTCGGTAAAGCCATGAATTCAGTGGGTGCATATCTTGTTTGTGATGCCATCATCAAGGATTACCTAATCAATAAGATGCGCTCACTTATTTTCACAACAGCCCTGCCACCTATTAGTATTGCATGGAATCTACAGATTCTAAAGCAAAGCATAGGTATGAATAAGGAAAGAGAACATTTACAAAAATTGTCGAATAAGTTTAGAAAATCACTAAGCGATATAGGAATTAAAACGGGTGGTGAGTCCAATATTATCCCCATCATGATTGGCGACAGTGAAAAATGCACACAAATAGCAGAACAAATGCAAAAACTGGGCTATCTGGTTTTCCCTATTCGTCCACCATCAGTTCCACCCAATACATCAAGGTTAAGGCTTTCCCTTTCGGCTGATATGAAATGGGAAGACCTAAAAGAACTACCCGAGATAATTAACAATCTTCAATTATCAATTAATAATAAATAGCGTAATACTAATCGATAATCACTAATCGCCAATCATTAATTGATAATTAAGCTTTATGCATTTAAAATACCTACACAAAAATAATTCATCTAAGCTTATCCTTTTTATGAGTGGCTGGGGATGCGACGAAATGCCTTTCCTGAGACTCAATTCAGATGATTACGACTTCCTGATGTGCTACGATTATCGTGATTTGAATCAAATCAAGGAATTAAGAGAAGAGCTGAAGGCCTATGATGAATGTCATCTGATCGCCTGGTCATTAGGTGTATTTGTGAGCTCAATTCTTTTTAAAGATGATAAAGAGCTGTTCCAGACTTGTCAAGCGATGAATGGCAGCCTATCTCCCATTGATGATGAAAAAGGGATCCCTGCGGCTATATTTCAAGGCACTATAGATGGCTTAAACGAAAAAGGACGAGATAAATTCTTTATGCGCATGTGTGGCGGCAGATCTGGATATGCTGAATTTGTGAAGCATCAACCACAACGCCTGGTAGAAGATCAGAAAGAGGAATTGATTTGTTTGCAAAACATGATTTTGAAGGAGGCAATTACTTGGGATATTTTCGATAAGGTATTACTTTCGTCACGAGATATGATTTTCCCATTTAAGAACCTTGAAAAGGCCTGGGAAAGTAAATCTCAAAAAACGATCGTTGATCTGCCACATTTCTGTTTCCAAGCCTGGAACAGTTGGGATGAGATTTTGGAAGTGAAAGAGTAAATGAGTAAAAAAGTGATGAGCTAAAAGATCTAAATTAATGTGTAGATATTTGCAATCAAAGTAGATTTAGAAGTTTTCTATTTTTTAATAAGGCAATACAGAACTAAACATAGAGTTCTCGTAATTCGTAATTGACAATTCGTAATTAAAATAAATTGAGTCAGCAAGAGATAAATAAGGATAAGGTTCAAAAGGGTTTTGTGAAAAGCATCACCACTTATCGCAAGCATGCGATTGTTCAGGAAGCCATTGCTTCCAGATTAATTGCTGAGATGAGATGGCGCTGTCCTGAATATCACAGCTCAGTATTGGAGATTGGTTGTGGTCCTGCTGTTCTTACCGAAAAATATTTTCAATTCTTTGATGCTAATAGCTATACGGCTAATGATATTGTTGAGGAATACGCTCCTGTATTGGAATCACTCAATCCCAAGATTCAATTCATGGCTGGGGATATCGAATCCAATGAAATTCCTCCGAATTTAGATTTGATTCTTTCTGGCTCTACCTTTCAATGGTTTCATAATCTGGATGCCTTTCTTCAAAAATGCGCAAAAGCATTGAAGCCTAATGGTTTTCTTGCTTTCAGTAGTTTTGGTCCTGAAAATTACCGTGAGATTCGTTCAGTAAACGGCAGTGGATTGGATTACCTCACCTATAACACACACCTACGACTTCTGGATAAGTATTTCGATGTCATTTGGAGTGAAAAAGAGATCATCACCCGTCATTTTCCTGAGCCAATTGGGGTTTTGCATCACATGAAACGGACTGGCGTTAATGGCTTACCAGGTAAGGTTTGGACAAAATCAGATCTGAAGAATTTTGAAGAACGCTATAAAGACTTGTACGGAACAGAGCTAGGTGTACCACTGAGTTATCAGCCAATTTACTTTATTGCGAAACCTAAAAATAAGGATAAAGAAATAAAGTATAAAGGTCAAAGTGAGAAGGTTAAAGGAAAATAACTCGAATCATTTCTATCATATGAGTTGATATGATGATATGGCAATTTCCATATTGACAGAATCGGCACATCAACGAATTAACACATCATCAAAATCATCAACAATGAGCACTTACTTTATAACCGGAATTGATACAGACGCAGGAAAGACCTTTGCGACAGGTTTAATGGCAAAATACCTTCTTGATAGAGATGTAAACGTGATGACACAAAAATTTGCTCAAACGGGTTGTGTCGGTATTTCAGAAGATATACTTGCTCATCGTGAGATTATGGGTGTAGAACCCTACGGAGTTGACAAAGACGGTACGACTTGTCCTTATGTATTCACCTACCCTGCATCCCCTCATTTAGCCGCTAAGATTGATGGTGAGGAAATAGATGTTAATGTGATTAATGATTCAACAGAGAAGCTGGTATCGACTTGTGACACCCTTTTAATAGAAGGTGTGGGTGGTATTCATGTGCCTATTACACTGGATTATTCTCTATTGGATTATCTGGAAGAGAAAAAGCACCCGCTTATTCTCATCACATCATCTAAATTGGGAAGTATTAATCATACTCTGATGACTTTGGAACTAGCAGCGAATCGTAAATTACCAATTCATGGTCTCATTTATAATCATTACCCAAATAATAGTGATGTCATTCTTGAAGATTCAATCCATGTCTTTAAAACCTATCTGAAAAAATATGGCTACGATTGTCCGGTGGTTGAGATTCCTGAGTTTAAAATAGGGGAATCACCAATGGTGGACTTCTCTCCTTTATTTCAACTTTAAAACAGAGAACCACTAATGGACTTCGTCGAGCTCGTAAACTCGGTAAACACTGATTAACTCTAATTTTTAAATCCCAACTGACAGCACAGATGGACGCAGAATAACACGCCTATCAGGCTATGACTATAAGCACCCCGAATTCTCGGGGGTATATGTCATAGACTCATTTTCTATATCCCATAACAGAACCTCCTATGCTTATATCCCTGACTTTTCGATCACGCCTTTTCGACTTTTTGACCTTTTAACCTTTCGTCCTTTTGACTTTATTAGCCTTTAGTTAAAATATGTTGTTAAACTGAAATTCTATTCCAAAAAAACTGTAGGTTTGCAGTCTAAACACAACAACAACACAAAATTTTAAGAAATGGAAAGATTATATGTTCCCAACAGGGGTCATGTCGTTTTCGAAGATGTCGTTTTTGATGAAAAACTAGGTGCTGAAATCCATCAGTTCCTGCGCGAGTACGAACATTGTGATATCCTTTCGAAATACAATCTCCCGCTTAGTAATAAACTCCTGCTCCACGGTAAAAGTGGTTGTGGTAAAACAATGACAGCCCGTGCCATTGCTCGTAAGCTGGGTAAGAAGATTAAAGTGATTAACCTGGGAGGTATTGTTTCTTCAAAACTGGGTGAAACCTCGGCTAATATAGCTTCAGCTTTCCGCTTGGTAGAATCTCAAGAGGCTGTTCTGTTCTTCGATGAGTTCGACTCACTTGGGAAAGAGCGTGATTACGACAATACGGATAGCAATGAGATGAAACGTGTGGTGAATACCATGCTTCAACTTATCGACTCGCTACCGAAGCATTCCATTATCATTGCAGCAACCAATCAAATTGATATGATTGACTCTGCCTTGCTTCGTCGTTTCGAATTGAAATTGGAATTCAGAAACCCAAGTAATGACTTACTTGACAATTTCTACGATAAGTTGCTAGAAAAATACCCGGAAGAGTACCGCCAAGTGGATCGCAAATACGATATTTCCTTTGCAGAAGCTCAAGATATTGTTTTCACAACTGTTAAGAACAATATCATTGTATCTGAACTGAAGAAAAAGGATAATTTACTTAAAGAGAATAAAGAAACGGATCCTTGTCTGAATTAATAGACAAATAAGCCATTTAGAATATAAAAAGACGACTCATATGGGTCGTCTTTTTTTGTAAGCAAAAACCTTTCAAAGCTAAAAATCAGATCCTTTTAACTAAAAGATGCTTGTGTCATTAAAAATGGGTATCAGTTAGCAAGCTGTGATGCCATCTTTTTTGTTTCCGAAGCGCATACTTATTACTCTGATGGATAGGGCGTTTAAACCGAATAGAAAGACATCGTTTCTTGGCTCAATATTCAGTTTATCCCCTTATCGAGATACTCATCTCTTTATAATGTAATTTATCCGTAAAATAAAGATTATCAGGCTTGACGGTATTAGTTTTAATTTGAGAATCTCACTTTAAATTTTGTATTTTTATATATAATGTGAATATACACCTCAATAACAGCTGAATGTATTCACATTTTCATAAGGAAAAGATAAAATAACATCAATAACAGACTGTAGTCATCCGTTGGCAGTAATTATTAAATATAAATTATAAAACCATGAAAAACGTAGGAATTTGGATTGATAAGAGAACAGCAAAAATTGTTTCCATTGAAGCTGGAAAGGAAAGCCTTGATACGATTATGTCTGACGTTGAAGAATTCCACGTAGGTGGCGGAAGTGGATCAAGGTCAAAAGGAGTGCAACAAGATGTGGTTCAGGATAATAAATATTTAGAGAGGAAGAAGCATCAGTTGGCAGAATTCTTTAAAGATATAGGCATAAGTATTGCAGATGCTGATGCTATAGTCATTTTTGGACCTGCTCAAACAGGTGAAAAATTGTACAACGAGTTATTGGAAAAGCACTCGCAATTTAATAATAATAAGAAGCTATCTGTTGAAAAAGCGGATAACATGACCGACAATCAAATAATGGCATGGGTTAGAAACTATTATAATTCTGACAAGTAAGTCATTTTTTAATAAAACAAACGACCGCCAACACAATGTATAGTGCATGTCCTTCTGGCCACAAACCATTGATTTCAATAATCAATGAAAATTTTTAAGTGGGGACAAATAAGTAATCTAGAATATAAAAAGTCGCTTCCACTGGGAGCGACTTTTTTTGCTTGATGGCTTATTCTTCAACCACAATTTCAGTCATCGAAATAATCTCTATCACTTCTATCTCGTTAGCTTCACCGCAACTGAGTTCAAACGTTCGGTTAAGACCCAAAAATTCAAGTTCTACGGGGACTCTACTGCTTATTTTATATTTGTCATCAATCACAGATTCATCCTCAGGTTTGTATTTTATACTGCCTATTTCTATTAAGAACCCACAGCCATCGTTGGAATATTCTCCTGTCCAAATCAAATAGCCTTCAGCCAATACATTTTGTTGAAGTTGATCTCTATCAAAATTACAGGACACAATAAAACAGAAAACAATACAGAGTGAAAAGATTCTAGTTAGGTTCATATTCAAAAAAAATGATTTTAATGTTTATTTAGTTATGACTTGACTCGTCTTTTTAGTGAAGACATAATAGAGGTTCTTATCTCGTAAGAAAATCCATTTGGCTCCAGCTTGATTTATTTGGTCTACTCGTTTCTGTGCATTTGTTTTATTTCGATAGGCACCAATAACCCAGTATTTATCATTAGAATTCCCCGTATCTGATTTTTTTGTAAAAATCCAATGATCCAGTTCATTCTTTTTTGATTTATTGGTTTTCACCTTCTTCTCCACAGCAATATCCTTCTTAATTGGCTGTTTTATATTTGTCGGTTTTGCTATTGAAGAACTGGCTTTTTTCATCTTCACCCTTCTTCTCTTTTCCACAAATTGAAAATTCACCTCTTCCTTATCATTATTAGCAAAATTGACTTTGGTATTGTTACCACTCACCTTAATTAAACGTCCATAAGGATTATTGATCCTAACCGCATAAGTGTCTTTCCCGGCAACAGGCAGCATAAATTGCCCTGTTCTATCCGTCAACGAAGAATATTCACGTCCTTTACTATCAACAGCGCTCACACGTATTCCTTTTATTTTATTTATTTTCTTAGAGCTGATGCCTGCCTTTTTCAATTCCAACTTACCAAAAATACGATAAGCTTTTACAAAAGGGATATAACAGATCGTGTCTTGCTTTAACTGAATATTATGCTTAGATGATTTAAAGTTAAAATAACCATCCACATTAAGCATACGTTGAATATCCAAATCATAAGCTCCTTGAGGAATATTAGAGTATGTCACTTTACCATTGTCTCCAGACAGAAGAGGTGATAAACTGAATGTCTCAGATATAGAATCATTAGCAACGGGTGACATCCGCAATAATCCATTAGAGATGCCTTTTTCTCCCTTATCAAAGATATCATTCTTATTATCGTCTTTAAAAAAGAAAACGTCTACATCACTATATTTCTTTTTCTTACCTCTTTTTCTACCAAAATTAAAATCCTTACGAATACTGAATCGGATATCCTGACGGAAATTATCATCATCAAAGCTCAAGTCTTTTTTTCCATTTACCGACAGATTACCTTCTATTTTAAACAGCCAATTATGCTTAAAAAGAATATTCACTTGAGGTCGAACATTCATGTAAGTTCGTTGCATCCCCCAATCGCGAGTATAATCAGCATAAAACTGAACAAGTAATTTCTTATTAAAGAATTCTTTTTTAACATAGGGCGAAACCCGAAGCATCCAATAATCGACACTACTAAAAGAGGATCTACTTAAGGATGGACCGTAATCGTATTGCACACTTAAACCTGATGACTGATAATTTAAACCACCATCGAAATGGATATTAGCCATCCCACCATCTTCAAGATCCGGATTGTTGTTAACAAAATCATATTCCTTTAAACGATAACCCGCTATAAGAGATCCAAAATATTGAAAGTTACCTGTTTTTCTCATGTCAAGCAGTAAATTATAAGATTGAGTAAACTGTTTATCTTTATTGGTATCTTCAAAATTAACCTCGTCCATCATGGCCCCCAGTCTCATTTTGACTTTTCGAGATGGCATCAGATTCAGGAATATTTTATATTCATTATTATCCAAGGATTTTTCAGAACTGGAACTGGAATCAAATCCACCACTGATATAGGTTTTATTGTTTGTTAAAAACTCAAGGCTAAGCGTCGATTTTAGTTTTGGTAGGCCATAGTTCAATTTAGCTCCATATTTAGCCACACTCTGCTTGGTACGATAAAATTCGGGGGTATTAAAAGCAGATTCTAAATGGAAATTTAAACGTTTACTTAAGTTTAAGTTATAGGAAAAATTCCCCTGTAAACCTTGTGTGACATCTGTGTCTAGAAATAAATGTTCGCGTTCTGAACTTCTTAGAGTCATAAAAACCCTTTGCTTTTCGCCTAAGGGTAGGGAGGATTGCAATCTGACCGACTTAACATTCTGTTGTAATAACTCGTTATGCGTATATCCGGCAGACGTTTTCAAAGAAAACTTATCTTTTCTATACTCGTAGCCTAATCCAACACAAGTTATAGCTTCATCAACACCTTGACTGGAATAAAATTCAATTTTATTATTTGTATTGAGTTCAAACTTTTTATTCAAATACACCGATCGAGGATTATATAAATCAACACCCAAAGCAGATGAAGATTGTCCTAAACCGACGATTAATTTTGGGCTTGAATAACTTAGATTATAATACGACTTTTTAAGAAAATCCTCTTTGTCAGCAATATTGTAATTCATGAAAGAATAGTCAATTTTCTTCTTTTTATTTTTAAATGGAATAAAACCTCTGGTCAATATTGACTGTGTCGGTTTCGACTTTGAACTTGAAGTCCGGTGTGAATATTCTATAAAATTATTCCGTTTTATCTTCTTTTTGATGAATTCGAAATGACTTGAAAAGGCATTAATTTCAATATTTTTTCGAAATACTTTTAATGAATTATAGGCCTTAATCTCAATTTTATCCTGATTTTTTAAAGCTTGTTGATTTCTTTTTCTGATCAAAACAAAATTAAGACTGGTATCTCGTCCTGCTAATAAGTCAAATTCGTAATTCTCCGCATTCTGTTCGCTAACTTTCACCTTATAACCCTGAGGTGGTTCAATAACAAGAGAAACTTCCTCGTTTATATTTCCATTATTCCGAAACTCCAAAGAGAAATAGGATTCATTTAAGACTCCTGAAGTAATATTCAACTCTTTGGCAGGATTCAGCATTTCCCAATTTCGCTTTTCTTTTATACGAACAACAGCTATCGATGGTTCAAATGCTTCATTGGCCTCATTTGATAGTTGAGCTAATATTTGATAATCATGCTCTGATAAGGCTGTGTTAGATATGGATAAGCGGAAAGGGATATTTTTTTTAGCACCTGGCTTTAGAATAATGCTCTTTGGGATGCGGGACATCATCGAGAATTCTTCAGGAAGACTGATCTTGAGATTTAATCGAAGGGTATCTTTCGAAAGGTTTTGAACCTTTAAGACATTAAAATAGAGAGAATCGCTATTTTGTAGAGACTCTCTCTTTATAAAATTCATATTTACCTGCTTAGATAAATCAAGCTCTTGAGCAGAAGCTCCAAAAGTAAAAGCACAGAATATAACCAATAAGCTTATATTTCTGAGCAGTTTTACTAAGAAGCCTTGTAATCCATTGGGTAAATAAAAAGAATAAGTTTTTCTAAATTGACTCATCTACAACTCTCAAAATTCAGGTGCTATAACAAAGACTATTTTACAATAATAAATTAGGGGTATGTATTCTAAAATCAGTCGAGTGATTCAAAAACAGGTAGGTGAGCACACAAATTCAACTTTTACATTGCAATTCCCCCACTTCTTGATTCTAAAATCTCCAAGATCCAAATCGAACATCACATCGAACAACACAGTACCGGTACCACTTGGTGGATTATCGGGAGTATAAAATAACTTATATCTAGTTCCAGGGTTATTTAAACTGCCCTTACCTGATCTTTTTTCTAAATAATATTCAATATTGAGTCTATCTAATTTACGCCCCTTTAAATTTCGAAAGTACTTCTCTTGAGGACGAACAAGTAATTGCCAAGCATGATTACTTGTCACCTTAACACGTTTCCTTCGCCTTTTTGTATTTCTTTGACTAAAATGAAGCGGTTGACATGGTTTATAAACACAAACATGGCAATATCGCTTCACTTTTATCGTTATTGCACCATTTTGTGAATCAGTTTGAGCTTTTAAACCTGCACCTCCACATAGGATTAATAAAACTGTTATGAGAAAGGTTGTTTTCATCAGTTTTAAGTTTAAGACTCATGAATTGAGAAAATATCAGTCATACCAAGTTTAATTGAGTATGACTGATATGATAACCTGTTATCTACTTTTAATAGTCTAAGCACCAGGAGTACCTTCAGTAAGGATATATTTAACTCCTATTTTGTAATCACCGGCATATAAATTGACATAGCCTTCTGTTGGTAATACTAAGTCCCACTGCATTTTAAATTTCGCATTTAAACTTCCATAAGGAGGAATAGTAGCGGCTGGCACAAATGGATAAATAGCTGTATTATAATCAGAATGTACAACTCCTTCTATAATTGTCAGATAATAAGTCAATAAAGATGCAGGAATTGTTTCATCGGGTCTGCTAGTATGAGTTAAAACTTCAGCTCCACCAACTGCAACAACATCCATTTTCCAATCAACATTGGCTTTAACCACAACATTATTCCAATCACTATTAGTTGATTGAGGGGTTATACCATGTTCATTATAAGTAAACATCACGTCAACCCCATCTAAGTTGATCTCTAGATGCTTGACCACATCTACAGTCACAGCACCTGGATTCTCAGTCAACTGCGCAAAAGCAGAAGTAGAAACAAATAAAGCACATGCAAGTATTAATAGTATATTTTTCATTTGATGTATTATTAAGTTTGTAAAGAATAAATATATCCGAGTAAATGAATACCCGGATAATGTATATTAGTAGAATAAACTACTATTATCTTTTTACAACTGCATAAGTTACACCAACTTTATATTCACCTGCATAAATATTACCTAGACTAGAGAAATCTGCTGTCCAATCTACATTAAATGTAGGAACTGTATTTAAACCACCATTGTAAGTTGTACCATCCTCAGTTAATGCTACAGCACCTACTCCATTAATATCATAAGAAATTACACTTAAAGCTATTGGAGCTTTGTCACCATCAGTTAAAGCCTCAGCATTAGCATTAACAGAGAAAGTCCAATCACAAGAAGCATTAATTTCAACTACAGAAGTCTTAGTAGATAAATCATCAGTATTACCATGCTCGTCATAAATAAATTTAGCATTTGGACTTGTAACAGCAAGTTCTAAAAATTCAACAACTGTTACAGTAATAGTACCAGTAGCATCAGTCGCTGGAGGAGTAACAGGCTCAACAGCACTAACACTCATTGCAACGAAAGAACACAAAGCAAAACACAAAGAAATTTTCAATAAAGTTTTCATAATAAAAGATTATAAATTAACAATTAATTAGTATTTCTCCTGTTTTTATCATTTCTCAATAAGTGTGAACACAAAACATTTTAGGTGATTGTTTGAAAAAAAATATTAATTTTGTTGTAGACAGTATCTCCAACAACCTCCTGTTATGTTTATATGGTCTCCATATTGATCGTGACAGGGGGTGGAGATTTCCCCTTTTTTAATTCTATATTTCTAGATTCTTAATTACTTCCCAGCTGATTGACGAGTTTCCCTTCCGCAAATTGATTTTGTTTCTCAACTTTTCCCTCTGCTCCAAAAACCAAAGCTTTACCATGCAATGCACCAGCTTTAAATGTTAAACTCATTTTTTTCGAACCATCTTCCTGAAAAAACAACCACTCGCCATCCTCTTTATCAGCTCTAAAATGTCCTTTTTGTTTTACAGGACCTGATTCATGATAAAGCTCAAAATAGCCTTCCGCCATACCTTTTTCGTAGGATCCTTTTTGCTTTAAATTCCCATTGGGAAAGAAAATTAGCCACTCCCCTTCGTACTTCCCCTTTGAATAATTGCCTTGGGTATAGACTTTACCATTGGCATAGTGAGTAGACCATGAACCAGTACGTTTACCATTCAAATAATCTCCGGCTTCTTTTTCTTGTCCATTCTGATGGTATTCAATTTCTTTACCCACAATTTCCCCCAACACATAATTCAAAGTTTTTTCTATTTGCCCATCAGGGTAATAGGTTTTGTAAGGCCCATGTATCAATTCGTTCTTATAGGCAAATTCTTTTTTTATCTGTCCATTTTCGTAATAGGCCTTATATTCATCGTGAAACTTCTCCCCCTTTTTATAAGCCATCAGTTTCAATTTGCCATTGGTATGAAACTCCTGGATTAATCCATTTGCTTGTCCATCTGCATAAGTCATCACTGCAGTAGGCACGCCTTCATCATTATAAGCTCTTACTAAACCATGAATAGAACCCGATTTATAGGGTGTTATTTCTCTTAAAACTCCAGTATCGGTATAAGTATATAAATCATTATCTCGCTTACCTTTTTTATAATGTCCTTTCTGTTTAATATCTCCAGTTGATGTATACCTTTCAAAATAGCCATCTTTCAAATCATTCAAATAAGAAATTTTTGCTAACAACAAGCCTTCAGTTGAATAATGTAACCATATCCCCGTCATTTTATCGTTTAGATAATTGCCAGATTGTTTTAATTTCCCATTTTCATAATAAGATTTAAACCATCCGTTTTTTATCTTTTTATCTTTCTTTATTTTAATTTCAGATATCGTTTCAACTTGCCCCTTAGCTTTATCTACCCACAATGTATCAATCATCTGCCCTTCGCTAATAAAAGGACGAAGAATAAATAAAAATATGTATAGGTAGTTTTTCATGTTAATTTAAATTAGTAATTCAGCTCGTTCAATTATTAATTACTTTACTTCAATCTCCATCTCCATTCCTTCCAAATCGTACTCATCACCATAATCAAGAATAGCAGCCAAGGAGTAGCTTCCAGGTTTGACATCTTTAGGCAATTTCAGTCTCTTTTCTGATTTTACATTAGGTAATAGCGCCATTTCAATGGGTTCTATTGTTTGCTCTTCGAGAGTTTCAAGATTGGATAAAGTCAGATAGACCTTAAACTTTGTCAATATTTCACCATCGTTACTCATATTTACCAAAAAGACTCTATTACTATCAGCTTGAGCAGTTTGCAACTCTCTAAAATCGTTGATATTTATTTTCTTGGCACTTAAGCCTGGTGGTGTTTGCAAAACTTTAACCGCAATTTCAGGCGTAATAATCAATCCCGCTCTTACGACAGATTTATCAGCAGCCTGACCTGTAAATTCTTTTTCAGACCTAATCGATACCAGCCCCCATTTAGTCGTATTTGTAGCTCCTTCAGGCAAATTCATCATCACCGTCACATTGGTTTTGCTGTTAGGATTTAATTTTAAAAACGAAGAGCTTACTGTGAGATAATTCGAACATGATTGTTTTGTTGTTCCAGCAGGGAAAAATTTCATATCACCTTTATCGTTGTAGGCAAAATCACTTGTACTTACAATGAAACTTTCTTCTCTATCGGAAGTATTCTCAACTGTAATATCGTAACTTTTAGATTCACCTGGCGCCAATTTAAACTCCACCGACGATGGATAAACCTTAAAGCTTTGTGCACTTAATGAAGCAATCAGGCTAAAACAGAAAACAGATAATAATAAAAATGTCTTTTTCATTATAAAGGATTCATTGGGTAGTTCGGTTAGTAATTATTTTGTAAATCTATAGAGATTAGTTTCTTGCATCAATACCCATAAATGGGGATTTTACAAAAAAGATTATAATTGATTTCATTTTACTAGTTTTTTTGAATTGAAAAATCCTAAAAACTGATAAGAACGATTAGCTTAGAAAACACCTATTCGACCTGCCGTAAAGGCTAAGCTAGCTGTGTTTTTCACTTTAAGTTTATAGATAATATTCTTTCTGTGTGTGATGGCTGTATGAGAGCTAATATTCAACTCACTGGCCACTTCTTTATCTGTATAACCCTGAACAACTAATTTTAATATTTCTTTTTCGCGTTTGGACAGTGAAGCCATCAATTTCAAATCATCATTCTCTTGTGATACAATCCCATTGGAGCTCTTCCTTTGTTCCAGCTCCATTAATTCCGTCATATCAGTACAACATACATAGAGGTGATCGGAGGACAAGACCATATTTACCTGATCCACAATTGTATTCACGCAAATTTGCCGCCATTCTCCAAAGCTGTTTTTTAATTTCAGTATGGTTGAATAGTTGGCTTTATCTTGTTTGTGAATAAAATTGAGATACTCTTCAATTTTATATACATCTGAAGGATGTAAATTCTCAACAATGAGTTCGAACAAAGAATTTTCATCAAAAAAGCGAGGTGAAATACCAAAGAAACTTAGTAGTGGTTTACATGCATTTTTGATTTTCATTGTGCTTGCTTCCAATACAAAGTAAGTCGAATTAAAATTTCGAATGGGCTTTTCAGTGCGCCTAAAAATATCTATTGACCCCAGGTCAAACAGATCAGAATAGGGTGTTGTACTCAAACGATTTTGATACACAGATTTCATCGTGTTCTTTTATAAGATATCCATCTTTCAGATCTATAACAATTCCCTTTTAAAGTGGGACGAGAGAGCATTTTAAAAGCCATATACTTCTAAATATCAGGATAATAAACAATCCTGACTGGGATCTGTTTTCACCAAACAAAATTCACATATTGGTTTGGGATATTAAAATTATGACCTTTGAAATTGGCAAGCAGATTTTAAGCATTCATATTTGATGAATATTATATATAAGATGATAAGTATACACAATTGCTTGATTGAACAAAAAAATACAAAACGTGTTCATTTTTTTTATATTCAGAGACTCTAATATTAAAAAAGGCAACAGTCAAACCATTTTTTAATGTTAAATATAGCAAGATTGAATTCAGAACTTTAATATGATAATCAACCTGCTATTCCTAGGATCTATGTCTTTCTAAAATCATTTCATATCAGAGGAATAATCCATCCAAATGAAGCTTGAATATTTCAATCTCAGATAAATATTTCGGTTCTCATTACTATTCATTTTCGAATAGTCGACAGATTTTTTTCCATTTTATAATAGAAATAATTAAATGAGTTTTAATAAAAAGATTGCACAGGATCGAAATAAGCTAATCTTAGAAGGCTAATTACTTTAAAGCTTATTTTGAATGATTTCAAGCAAGAAATATCAGATTAACTTAAAAATATCGAAAGATAAATATACCCTCACATTAAACTCTCTCCCCTTCTATCAATAATTTATTTTTATAACTAAACTAATTAGATAGATATGTATATTTTACAATTATTAAATCAACTATTCATCAAGCTTTTCATCATATCAGACTCTCCTAATTCTAAAATTCTAATATTAAAACTTAGTATGTAAATCATTTCACCAATCAACTTTGACATTTTATTTAGCTCGTTAAAATTAAACTTAAGAGTTTAATCGGTATCAAATTGCCCTATCTTATTTTACTTAATATTGAATCTTAAGGTCTGGCTGACTGTTTTCATTTGAACAATCATAAGGATTGACTAGTTTTACCGCGCTTATAATTTTTACTGTAGGATGATTTCATAGATATGAGATCAATAAAAAACTGCGAAACAGACCTACAGCAAACAAACCTAATAGAAATAATTATGAAGGAAAATCAGCAATCCTACAAACAAAAACGCAAAAAAGCGAGTGAGTTTGAAAGCCGTGAAGAGTATTTGAACCACGAGTTGGAAATTATGAAATTCAGACGATGGAGAATTCACCTACCATTCAGAGATTTCAACGTTGAATTAGAGGATTTAGTTCCCGCTCTTGCCGCTACCATTGGGAAAGTGGTGATGGTAACTGCTATGGTTGCCGTATTTGCGGTACAATTCGGACTTTCTCCTGAATTTGTTGCAGAAAACGTGCGTTACGAACTACTTATTGCAGGTGGTATTTTTGTACTTCTTTTCTCTGCAATTCTTAATCCAACTGCAAATTTAGCAGGGACACACGGTCCTATGATTCCTCTTATCCCAATTATTGCCGCAGCCGGAGGCCACCCTCTCGCTTTGGGTATTCTAATTGGTGTATTTGGATTAGCGCTTAGTATCACCAAAGGTGGATCAAAACTAATGACTTTAACCGGTGTTGGAGTGCGTGGAGGTCTATTGATTTACTTAGGTGCCGTTGGACTGATCTCACAGATATCAAAACTTGAAGTTTGGTCATCAGGAACGGGTATTAATGCCTTATCATTTGCCGTTATCGGTATTACTATTTTGATTTATGCCTACCTAGCACGTGTTAACAAGCGTTGGTTAGCTATTCCTCTTTGTTCTGCAATTGCGGGTATTGTAGCCTTTACAATGGGTGCTGAGTTTGCATTTACAACAGAGCCTGGTCTTCCTCATTTTAACCCAATGTGGTGGTGGGGTGAAGATACAGGATGGAAGCTTGGCTTACCTAATGTTGGTCACTTCGTTGCTGTTATTCCTTTTGCTATTCTTGCAGTAGCTATGTGGTCGCCAGATTACTTAGGTCATCGTGTATTCCAGGAATTGAATTACCCTAAGAAAGCGAAAAGTGTTTTAATGGATGTGGATGATACCATGACTGTTGCTTCTATCCGTCAGGTAATTGGTGTTGCATTAGGTGGTGGTAATATTGCTTCATCGTGGGGAACGTATATGATTCCAGCAGCGATTGCTAAGCGTCCTATTCCAGGTGGAGCTATTCTTACAGCTATCCTTTGTGTATTGGCTGCTGTTTTGGGTTACCCTATGGATTTAGCTATGTGGGAGCCAGTACTAAGAGTTGCGCTTATCGTTGGTGTATTCTTGCCACTATTGGAAGCAGGTATGCAGATGGTTCATAAGCATAAAGATTCTTTAAGTGCAGGTACTTGTATTTTTGCATGTGCTTTTGTAAATCCAGTATTCGGATGGGCATTCACCATGTTACTTGATAATATGGGATTGATCGGAGATCGCGAGCGTGCAAAGGAATTATCTCTTAAAGAGAAACTAATTATTCCGGGTGCTATGTTTATCGTTTGTGTGGTATCACTAGCTATGGTTGGTCAACTTCCTGGCATTCCAGGTATTTTCTAGACCCAAACACAATATTTATAATATTAAAAGACGACTCAACTGGGTCGTCTTTTTTTTGTGCTCGAGAATTTATTTCACTGATTCTAATATTAATTAAATAATCATTAAATTTGGGTATACCCAAAATCAGAAGCAATGAAATCAAAAAAAAAACTTTAACGACCCAATGGATGAAATCCAGGTCATTGGAGGGGTGTTTTCTATTACAATCCCAAAGATCCCAGAATTCGTGTGCCAAAGCAAGATCCCATGAGAGGCTGGACCTTAAACTTTGCAAATCCTTATGCCTACGTCTTTATTATTGCCATTGCAGGGATTATCGCTCTTTCGATGTATTTAGGATTATAGTCTTTCTAAAAAATCCCAAACCTCTATGGTTTGGGATTTTTTCATCTGTGTTTTATACGGCAACAATATCATTTCTCATACTAAAGAGAACAAAAAGCACCTCCTCTTTTTCTCGTTGACCTGTATTGTTTTTTTCCAAGGCCTGCATAACATCCGAAATTACCTCAACAAATTCGGTATCACTCACATTCATACCTTTGTGTGTTGCTAACATGTCCTGACCTTCGTAAACCGAAGGACCTCCTGTACCCATTATAAAAAAAGAAGCAGCACCTTTTTTCAGTTGATCGATACTCATCTTCATATTTTCAAATCGGGTTGCAATACTTTTATTGACAAAATGTAAATCAACAGCATCATTTGCAATCTTTGTTATCCCTTCTGTTCCTCCCAGTCTATCATACAAGGCTTCGCTCATCTCTCTCCTCCATTTTAGTGAATAAACAGCAAGTTAAGTCTTTAAGATCTCAATGTCAAGCCTTAATCATTCAAGTGTCATTCTCCAAATCAATCTTCCTTTCCTCGCAGGGAACGGTAAAAAAGAAGCTTGTCCCCTTCCCTTGTTCACTTTCGCACCAAATAGCACCATAATTCTTTTGGACAAATTCATGACACAGGATTAAGCCCAAACCAGTGCCTTTTTCTCCGGCAGTCCCCGTTGTTTTGTATTTGACATCAATTCGAAAAAGTTTCTCCAAATTCTCAGAGGAGATACCAAGACCTTCATCTTTAACTTCAACTTCCAGAAACTTATGCTCATTTCTTATATTTACCTCCACACATTTACCAGATTCAGTAAATTTAACGGCATTATTAATCAAGTTCCGTAAAACGGTGTTAATCATCTGACGATCCGCATAGGCTGTACAAGATTCCTTCACATTTGTTTGCAATTGAACACCTTTCTTTTCAGCAGGAATGCGGTGTAAATTGATATTCTCTTCCACCTGTAGAGATAAATCGAACTCGCTTGGTGAATATTCTATAGCTCCTCTTTGCGATTTGGACCAGGTCAGTAAATTCTCAAGTAAATTGTAGATCAACTCTGCTGAATGATGAATACGTTTTAAGGCTACAAGCCTATCTGCTTCATCCAAACTACTATAATTCTCGTCTACAATCTGGCTTAACGAATACAAACTGGCAAAGGGATTCTTCAGATCATGAGCAAGAATGGAAAAAAACTTATCCTTGGTTGCATTCAGCTCGTTTAACTCCTCTTTTTGCTGACGTAAGCGCTGCTCTGCTTCCTTACGTTCGGTTATGTGACGTGATACTATAGTTATACCAGTTAAAAGGCCCTGAGTATTGCGACGGGGACTAATTTTAGCATTGAACCAGCACATCCCATCCTGATTGACGCAGTAATCAAATTCCTGGACCACATCACTCTTTTGTAGGAGTTCAAACGCCAATTGTAGTTTTTCTACTACCGAATGAGGAAAGCCAACTTGTTTATAGTGTTTATTAAGAAAGAAGTCGGGATTCTCATAAAGTGGATCTTGATTTCCTGGATTATAAAATTCCTGAAAAACACCATCACGATCCAGTACAAAGACCAAATCATTAAGGGATGAAATAGTGGATTTCAATTTTTCTTCACTCTCTTCCACCCTTTCCTTTTGCAAGGCTATTTCGGTGGTTCGTTCTCGAATACCTTCTTCCAAAACACGTTTTTCTCGTTTCAGATTCCTAACCCTCCACCTAAAAATTCCAAAAATCAGTAACAAGCCTAAAAGAATATAAGCCACATAAGCATAGAAGCTAAGCCACCAAGGTGGCAATATTCTAATTTCAAGTTGTGTCGGCATTTCGTTCCAGATGCCGTCATTATTCGTTCCCTTTACAAAGAAAGTGTACTGCCCGCTTGGCAGATTAGTAAAGTGAACAAAATGGCGATTCCCTACCTCTATCCACTCATCACTTAGCCCGTCCATTTTATAGGCATAACGATTCTTATAGGGGTTGGTATAATCCAGGGCAGCATAAGCAATTGTAAAAGAATAATCCTGATAAGAAAGTTCTAACTTATCGGTATACACATTTAGTTTTTCCTTTTGTGCCCCTCTTTCCTTATCAAATGAGGTAATCACCACCGGTGGAATATAGCCATTGTCTTGAAGTGAGTCGGGATGAAAAGTGATTAAACCATCCATACCGCCAAAAAACACATTCCCCTTTTCATCCTGATAGACGGCTTTTAAATTAAATTCCCCCCCCTGTAAACCTTCATTAATCGAATAAGATTTAATTTCTTTTGTCTTCATATCAAACATGGCCAAACCACTCCCTGTTGAAAGCCATAGGTTTTGGTTTTTGTCCTCAATAATATCGTAGATAATATTACTGGGCAAGCCATCTTTAATCGAATAGTAAGTGAATAATGAATCCTTTTTATGAAAGCGATTGACTCCCGTACTGGTGCCAATCCAGATATCACCTTCCTGATCCTCGCAAAGGGAGATTGTAAAATTATCGCACAGAGTATTTGATTGACCAGTTTGATGAGAAAAGTGCAACATTCTATTTTCAAGAGGCTTGTAACAATCCAGCCCATTCAATGTCGCAATCCAAACGTATCCCTCACTATCCTCAAATATGGAATAAACCAGATTACTACTAATTCGATTGGGGTCCTCCGCCCCCGAACGATAAAATGACCTCTCTTTTGTATTTGGATTAAAGGTTATAATCCCATTACCCGTGCCAATCCATATAACTCCATTGGAATTCTCGGTAATACAATAAACCCGGTTATTGACAAAGAAATTCGTTGAGTCTAGATCAAAATAGGTCTTGAATGGAATAAAATTTTGCCCATCCGGATTAAAGAGGCTAACCCCATTTCGTGTTCCCATCCAAATTCTTGATTCACTATCTTCGAAGAGAACATGAATATGATTGTTTGAGATCTGTCTATCACCTTCAAATTCGGAAGAATAATGCAACATTACTTTGGATTCAGGATTATAGATATTTAAGCCTTTAGCCCAATTCCCTACCCACAGCCGTTTATCCTTATCGATATAAATAGATCCGATGATATTATCCAATAAGTTTAATGAATTTGGATCATCTGTTTTCTTATAATTTCGAAATTTCTTCGTTTTCAAATCTGCCCGATCAATACCAGCTATCGTCCCTATCCACAAATTTTTAGATTCGTCTTCGAATAAGGAATACACAATATCATGACCAATATAATTGATATTATTAGGTCCGCTGCGATATTGACTAATTTCAAATTGACCCTTATCCCAACTCCAATCCATTCGATTCAGTCCCCCTTCTTCTGTTCCAATCCAATATATTCCATTGCTATCCTGCAGAATTGAACGGATATAGTTGGTACTCAAAACTTGCCCGTTTTCATTATCAAAACGCTTAAACTCCTTCGTCTTTTGATTATAGAAATTAAGACCATCTTCAGTCCCTATCAGGATATGTCCCAATAAATCTTCATAAAGTGCTGTGATGTGATTGTGTGATATAGAATTGGAGTCCGATTCATCATGCCGGTAGTGAATAAAGCTTTTCTTCTCCGGATCAAACACACTCAGTCCGTCTGAAGACCCGATCCATATCATCCCCGAACGGGACCTAAGTAGAGGAAAACCAATATCGTGAAGAGCTCCATCATATTGCAAGTTATTTGTAAAACTCTCCAAACTATCGGTTAAGTAATTGTATCTGGATAAAACAGGAGGGAAACTAATATACACAAAGGTATCATCAGCTACAGTGCCATACACAAACTGATCAGGAACAATAGAATCATTTAATTTATGAGGAATAAGAGTAAACTCACCCGTGCTCTTTTCATAGCGGTTTAAGCCCTCCTTGGTACCCATCCAAATATTCCCTTGAGCATCTTCTGTGATGTCAAAAATCCAATTATTTGAAATTGACGTGCTGTCAGTAGGATCGTAAAAAAAGGTCTCAAAGCTATAACCATCAAATTTATTTAAGCCATTCTGAGTTGCAAACCACAGATAACCTTCTGAGTCCTGAAAGATGGATTTGATTTCACTTTGTGAGACCCCTTCTTCAACCCCATAATGCTTAAAAGTCATCAATTGAGCCTCAACATTTAAGGCATGACAAAAGAAGAGAAGACAACTAAGACATACTATAGAGATTCGAAGGTTCATTTATTCCATTAAAGTGAATATCTAATTCTTAGTAATTTACATCTTTTTTCTGAGTCTTATAGAAAAACAAAATCGCTATTGATTGTTGATTCATCACTAGTGAAAAGTATTCTATTGGCTCATAAACAGTCTTATTTTAAATTGATTAATATATTTTACGATTGATTAGTTATCGAGTTTTATCTCAATTAGACGTCTAATATCAGGTAATATCGACTCGTTTTTCATAAACCAAACTTATATTATTGGCTTAAATCTTTAGTTTCATTCTTAAACTCAAGCGAATCAATCATATCATAGGCTAATTTCAAAGCCTTCAGAGCAGCATCTTCACAACATTTATCCAAATATGAAGGAAGTTCTTTGGGATACTTAACACGGATAATCTCGGCTTTATGAATTATATCTGACTGCGCCTCTATCACCCTTGTTTCATATTGATTCCTAAGATCTAACCAGGCTTTCATTTTAATTGGATAATCTGACTGGCATAGGTTTCCGAGCTTTTTGAAAACCCAAAATGCGGAATGCTTATTAAAATCTGATGGAGCCATGTCGAAACCAGTTGGAATTGTTTTACTCCCAAAATAAACGGGGGTATAAACGGCCGTAAATGGAGAACTTAACCCTGTCCATAATACACAGCCATAGGCTGTCGGTTTCCCAGGTGAAAGTGTAATCACATCGGTATGCACGCAATCCCATACAGCAATTGATCTTTCGGGATTATCCAGATTATCATGCTTAAAAATATCAAATTGGGTTTCTGAATAACAATCTCGCAGGATCCTAAAACAGTCTTGCAGTTTTAGCTTTGTTTCTGGTTTGATAAATAGTGGATAGACCTCTTCATCTGGAGATAGTTGCATAGAAGGGTTTAAGATATCAATGGCTCTCCAAAGTCTTCTTGTATTATAATAATTATTGCCTAATCTTTCTTTAAAACCATTACCAAAGAAAGCTCGAAAGTTAAAAGCTTTTTTAGATTTATTCTTGAAGTCATATGCTTTGCAAAGTTCTATCAATTTCGACGAGCAAATAAAATTGATCGTGTCTTTATAATCGATAGTCCCGATTCTGTAACTATTGGCAGCGACTAAATAAGAATCGTTTGGGACGCGAATTGCAGCCCAGGCATGTCCACCGCCTGCTTCCATATACCAAACTTCACTGGTATCGGCAATACCAACTCCACTTGGATAGCTTATGCCATATTCTTTATAAAGCTCACCTATTATTTTCACGCATTCGCGAGCGGTTTTGGCATGCTTTAAGGCAAAATACCTAACACCACCACCTAAACCGGAAGATACCAGAGGATCAAGCTTTTTTGCACGGCTATTTCTATCTCGATTTAATGCCAAACCACCGGCCACAGCAACACCATGCTCATTGATAGCTACGGCATCGCCTTCGGTAAAACCGATGTTCGTTTGTAGCACAAGCATCTCGTAGTTTTGCTTAAAGGCATGTGAACTGTCTGGCAGAAGCTTTATCTTTTCATCAGCAGGAACTCTTCTAAGCATAGACGCTTCGATACCTGACAAATCATTATTATGAGCCAGCAAGACTTGTCCATTTACTGAAGCATCTTTACCAACCATCAAAAGAAAGCATTCCTGTTGTTGCGAAAAAAGGGTAACAGGAAATAGTAGAAATGAGACTAGTAGACGCCTAATATGAATCAGGCACATTTTATACATACGCGACCTCCTTGTTTGACTATGAAGTTAAGGAAAAATCATATGACTCTCAAAACCAGAAGCCAGCAGCTTAATGCATCAAATTTTGATTCTGTTGATCTGGAAATGAGAAACTGAAGGCGGTATTCAAAACAAAAGCGAAACCTATATGGCTTCGCTTTTAAAATTCTTTTATGAATGGTCTTATTTAATTCATGATATATCTTTCAACCACTTCGGCAACACCATGGTCATTATTCGAAGCAACAATCACATCAGCACGGTCGCGAAGTTCAGGTGTGACATTATCTACCCAAACACCTAAACCAGCATATTCTACCATACTTAAATCGTTGCCTGCATTACCAACGGCAATTATCTCTTCCTGGCGTATATCTAATTTTTCGGCCAAACGAGCGATACTGGCAGCCTTGTCTATTCCCTGTGGCATAACCTCAAGGAAAAAGGGTTTCGATAAGGCAATACTCTTATTAGGCTTCTCTTTCTTCAGTTTACTTTCGACTGACTTAAGATATTCAGGCTCCTCCAAAAGCAAACATTTTACTGCCGATTCTGTCACAGCAGATTTGAAACAATCTACTTTATTAAACTTCATCTGGGTTATTTCAAGCTCTATATCGATATACTTTGAGCTTGTTTCGCTAATGATACTATCCGAAGTATAGGTAATGATATCCACATTATTCGCCATACTAAAATCGTGCAAGCTGTGAATTTGCTCCTTGGAAAGACTCTGCTCAAAAATAGTTGCCTGCTTAGTCAAATCGGTAATAACAGCCCCATTGTATGAGATAATATAAGATCCATATTTTTTCAAATCAAGCTGCTCTGCATATTGAAGCATGGCCGGAGTAGGACGTCCTGAGGCCAAAACAACGTATACACCTTGCTCCTGTGCCTTCATCAACATCTCTTTGTTTCTATCTGATATGCTGTGATCATCACGCAAAAGCGTATCATCAAGATCAAGCACTAGCATTTTATAGTTCATCTATCTCTAATTAATTTTTAATGGCCACATTAGCTCATAACCATTAATACGCCTAAACCTGCGTGATTAAGCTCCCGTCAATGCTATAGGCTTTTGTTTTCAGCCTGCGAAAGTAGAACAATTATCGACTTCTCCCAAAAGATAGATCATCATAAATTCAAAGCAAAGACGTAAAATCAACAAAGCATATTTTGCGGAACAAAAAAAGTCACAGCTTTGGGCTGTGA
>Ga0209379_10000664_pt1 | contig 25974 bp, 25 predicted proteins | sample tdDd001_FD_187124 | JGI IMG/M metagenome (GOLD analysis project Ga0209379, IMG submission 187124) | Marine sediment microbial communities from the Atlantic coast under amendment with organic carbon and nitrate - tdDd00.1 (SPAdes)... | ecosystem: Environmental > Aquatic > Marine > Coastal >...
AAGAACTTTTAAAGTGGTTTACAAGCGAGTATGCTAAGAGATGTAAATACAAATTGGATATGGGTAAGAGTTGTATCAGGTTTAAAAAAATGGAGGATATCCCTTATGGTTTGATTGGAGAATTAGCTTCAAAGATGACTGTTGGTGACTGGATTTCACGTTATGAAAAATCACGATAATATAAAGCAACATAGCACCTTTTAAATCAAAAACTTGCTTTAAGTTTATGTCTAGGATTTTAAATATGGGGTATAAATAATATAAGGATGTGATTATATGAATATAAAAAATGTGAAACTGAAAAACAAGATTATCTTTTTAGCTCTATTTATTATCATTGTATTCTCAGCAATGATTGGATTTTATATTATTCCAACCGTATCAAATATTATAGAAGAACGTACAATGGTTAAGCTATCGCAGTTAGTCGATTTGCCTTATTCTGAAATTCAACGTCAATATGACCTTTATAATAATGGTGACAAATCAGAAGAAGAGGCAAAACAAGAAGCACTACAATTTGTTGAAAATTTAAGATACTCAGAAACAGAATATTTTTGGGTTAATGATATGGATGGTATGATGTTAATGCATCCAATTGCACTTACTTTAGTGGATACCAATGTACTGGGTTTAGAAGACCCCGATGGTTATCTATTTTTCCAAGCGATGATTGATATTGTAAAAAAAGAAGATGAAGGTATTGTTAGATATCAATGGCCAAAACCAGGTAAAGAAGAACCACAACCAAAAATTTCTTTTGTTAAAGGATTTGATGATTGGCAATGGCTTATTGGTACGGGTGTTTATGTAGATGACTTACAAGAGATAAAAAAAGATATTTATTTCAGTGTAGTCATTATCTCAATCGTTATTATTCTGTTTTCTCTCTTACTTATCACACTTATTGTTATTCCACTCAATAAAACATTGAGAGAAATCATTTTACACACAAAACAATATGAAAATCTGGATTTCAGAGAAAAAATTGATATCAATAGTACCGATGAACTCGGACTTATATCAAGTGCATTCAATTCTGTAAGTGAAGGTCTTAGAAATCTACTTGAAAATATGGTCCAAACTTCAACTGAATTAACACGCGACTCTGAAGAAATTGCAAAAGAGGTTAAACTTTTAGAGGATTCGACTGGTAAGACTTTAGAATCTACGACTGATATTTCTGCTGTTATAGAAGAAACAACTGCAGCAGCAACAACTGTAACACATACAGTAGATGAAATCAGATCAGCCATAGAAGTGGTTGCAGAAAAAGCAACTGAAGGAGCTCATCAAGCCGGTGACGTTAGTGATAGAGCTAGCAAATTAAAGATTGAAGCCGTTCAATCTGGTAAACATGCCAATGGTATTTATAATAATGTAAAAGGCCGTCTTGAAAATGCAATCTCTGATGCAAAACAAGTTAGTAAGATTAACGACTTATTAGATGGTATTTTAAGTATTACATCACAGACCAATTTACTTGCATTAAATGCTTCCATTGAAGCTGCACGTGCTGGAGATGCTGGTAAAGGTTTTGCAGTTGTAGCCAATGAAGTTGGTAAACTTGCTGAAGAATCCTCTACGTTGGTTGAAGATATTCAAAAAACGGTTGATTTTATACAAAAATCAGTTAACACACTAATTAGTGACTCTACTGAAATTTTAACTTTTATTGAATCTGATGTACTTCAAGATTATAAAAAATTAAGTTCTATCGGTGATCAATACAGTGATGATGCAGATGTCTTTAATGGTATTATGATGGAGTTAAGCGCTATATCTGAACAGTTAACCAGTTCGATAGAATCTATCTCTACCAATATGCATGAAGTTCAAGATGCAACAGATCAAGAATCTCAAGGTGTTGAAAACATCCTTCATATGACCAAAGATATTACTGATAAAACAAAAAAAGTTAATGAAATTATTCAAGTAAATATCGATATGATTAAAGAGCTTGATCAACTGATTAATAAATTTAATATATAAGAAAAGAAACAGATATAAGTAATATTACTTATATCTGTTTTCTAATTCACTTAATACTTCCGAAAGTGTGATATTGTCATTGACCATCAATACCATTGCATGGTATACAAAATCAGCAATTTCATAAATTAATTCGGGCTTATTTTCTGACATAGAAGCGATGATAATCTCACTGCTTTCCTCACCTACTTTTTTTAGAATCTTTTCACGACCTTTGTCTAATAAGTAATTTGTATACGATCCTTCAATAGGTTCTTTTTTTCTACTCTCTATTAAAGTGTATAATTTATTCAACATGTTACTATCTATACTTTCACCTAGAAGCGTATTATGAAAACATGATGTTTGTCCGGTATGACATGCTGGCCCTTTTTGTTTTACTATAGCTAAAAGTGCATCACTATCGCAGTCAAATCTAAGCGACATAAGTTCTTGAGTATGACCAGAAGTTTCTCCTTTTTTCCATAGCTCTTTTCTACTTCTGCTAAAATAATACAACTGTTTTTCCTCTAGCGTCTTATTCAAAGCTTCTTCATTCATATATGACAGTATTAAAACTTCTTTTGTAAAAAAATCTTGTGTAATCACTGGTACCAATCCACTTGAATCAAATTTTATATTCATATTCACCTTCTCATTCTTATATTCTTTGATATTAAGTAATCTTTTAAGTCATTAATCTTGATTACTTTATTGTGAAAAACAGATGCTGCTAAAATACCGTCCACATTTGCCTTTATTACCGCCTCATAAAAGTCTTCTTCTTTCCCAGCACCCCCTGAGGCAATGACTGGGACACTTACAGCATCAGTAATCTTTTTTAAACAAGTGATATCATAACCATTTTTCATACCATCTTCATCAATGCTGTTTATTACCAGTTCACCCGCTCCAAGCCCAACGGCTTTTTGTGCCCATTTGATTGCATCTAACCCGGTATTATTTCTACCACCATGAGTAACAACTTTATAACTTTCATCTATCTTTTTTACATCAATGGAAACAACAACACATTGATTGCCATATTTTTTTGAAGCTTCTTTAATCAAATTAGGATTTTCTATAGCACTGGAATTGATGGATACTTTATCTGCACCACTTTTTAATATTCTATCAAAATCCTCAACAGTTTTAACGCCTCCTCCAACACAAAATGGAATATTGATACAATCTGCTACAGCTGAAACAAAATCAAGTGTGGCCCCTCTTTTTTCATGTGAGGCTGTAATATCATAAAAAACCAATTCATCAGCGCCTTCATTGGTATAAAATTCTGCTAGTTCAACGGGTGATGCTATGTCTTTTATATTTTGAAACTGTACTCCTTTTACTACTCTACCATCTCTTACATCCAAACAAGGGATGATTCTTCTTGTCAACATGATAAAGCCTCCTCTAAGGTAAATCTATTTTCATACAATGCTTTACCTACAACAACACCATGTACACCAATTTCTTTTAACTGAATCAAGTCTTCTAATACACTGATACCGCCAGATGCAATGACTTCAATCGAGGTTTCTTTCAATACTTTTCTATACATATCAAAGTTTGGTCCAGTGAGTGTTCCATCTTTTGAAATATCAGTATAAACAATACGTTTAACACCCTGTGATTCCAGTTTTTTTATCCAAGAGACTGCATCTACTGAAGAAACTTCTTCCCAACCTTCTACGGCTACAAACCCATTTTTTGCATCTACTCCAACAGTTATATTGTCTGGATATAACTTAACTATTTCCTGTAACAGCTCAGGATCTTTAATTGCCATGGTACCAATAATGATTTGACTGACGCCAATCTCTAAATATTGAACGACTTGACTTAAAGTCCGTATACCACCACCCACTTGAACAAAAGTTGGACTTTCTGTCAAAATATCATAGATAGCGATTCTATTGTCTCCTGATTGTCTAGCACCGTTTAAATCTACAATATGTAAGTTGTTTGATCCACTATTCATCCACTTTTTAGATAAATCTTTTGGTTTTCCATAAACAGTGACTTTGTCATAATTCCCTTTTAATAGTCTAACCGCTTGGCCATCTAGTATATCAATTGCTGGATATATTATCATCTAATAACTCCTTTATCATGTCCATCATCAGTTTACCTGCATCTCCGCTTTTTTCTGGGTGAAATTGAAAACCCAGAATATTATTTTTTTTAACAATCCCTGGTACTTTCACATCATAATCTGCATACGCAATCACTTCTTCACCACTGGATTCAGCGTAGAATGAATGAATAAAATAGACATATGTTTGATTCAACGAGACATTTTCAGACTGAAGGGTATTCCATCCCATATGAGGTACTTTCACTTTTGTTGTTTCAAATGGCTTTATATCACCAGAAATCAAACCTAATCCTTTTTTATATCCACCTTCATATGATGCATCATATAAAAGTTGCATACCTAAACAGATACCTACCAACGGTTTACCTTTTTTCCCTTCATTTACTAGGATATCATCCAATCCATAAGTCTTTAACATCTCCATTGCATCACCATATGCCCCAACACCAGGTAATATCAACATTTCTGATGATGCTATTACTTCTGGATCTCGACTGAGTACAACTTCTAAAGCTTCTCTTTTAAACCAATTCATCAATGATCTGATATTGCCGAGTCCATAATCAATAATAGTTATCATAATACCCCCTTAGATGACATGACTTGATTACCAGTAATTTGAACGGCTTCTTTTAAAGCCCTACCAAATCCTTTAAATAGTGCTTCCGCTTTATGATGATCGTTTTCACCATAAAGTACTGATAAATGTAATGTCATCAGTGCAGTATTGGTGATACTTTTAAAAAATTCTTTAATATTTTGAACATCAAGTGTCCCTAAATCAGACCTTTGATATGTACACTCATAAACCAAATAGGGTCGACCGGACAAATCAAGTGTTACCCTTGCCAAAGTCTCATCCATCGGCAGATACATACAACCGTATCTGTTGATACCTTTTTTATCTCCTAATGCATCATACAGCGCTTCTCCTATTACCAGTCCGATGTCCTCAGCTGTATGGTGACTATCAACTTCTATATCACCAGTCACTTTTAACATCAAATCAAAACCACTATGAAAAGCGAATAATTCTAACATATGATCTAGAAATCCGATCCCAGTAGAAATATTATATTGTCCTGAGCCATCGAGATTTAACTCACATACTATATCTGTTTCTTTGGTTGTTCTTTTTATCTTTATATTTCTCATATGACCATCCTTGTCTGAACCGATTGTAAGCCTTCTAAAAACATCTCATTGTCACTTTTTGACCCTATGGTAACGCGGTATTTCCTATTTCCAAATGCCCTAATCAACACACCACAACTCAATAACTCATCATATAACGACTCTTTTTCTTCAAAGTATAAGAAATTGGCAGCAGACTTATAAACTTTATAACCCATTTCACACATTTGATTGTAGACATATTCTCTTTGATTGATGATTTCATCAACGTTTTTAAATGTTTCACATGAATTTTCTAAAGCTTTTATTGCAGCACCTTGTGACAAGGCATTTAAATTATATGGGGCTTTGACTTTTGAAATATCATTTACAATAGTCTGCGAAGCTATTAGATAACCGACTCTAGCACCGGCAAGTCCCCATGCTTTTGAGAAGGTTCTTAAGATGATCAAATTATCATAATCTCCAAGTCTGTTGATCATTGAGCCTTCACAAAACTCAATATAAGCCTCATCTACAACAACCAAACTCTTTGTTGATTTACATAGTCTCTCAATATCCGTTTTATTGATTAAATAACCTGTAGGATTGTTAGGATTGCAAATCAAAATCAACTTGGGTTGTTTCAATATCGCTTGATTGATTAAATCATCCATATCCATGACATAGTTATCATTTGAAACTGAAATATAATCCGCTCCATATATTTTTGCAAATATCTTATACATGGAAAAACTGATATCAAATCCTAGGATATTATCTCCAGCTTCTATATATGTTTTCATCAAAAGTTCAATCATTTCACTTGAACCATTCCCAACAATTATTTCTTCTTGGTCTACAGATAAATAAGATGCGATTGCTTTTTTTAGTGTACTTGCATCATTATCTGGATATCTATTGAGATCCTCTGCATCAATCATAAAACTTAGATTATTCGAGTTTTCATTGGCATCTAATCTCACCACATTCTCTATTTGAGTCACCTTATATGGGATTAACTCTTTTATCGTTTCTCTAATCATCGTCTCCTCCAAATCTAATCGCGATGGAATTGGCATGTCCTGTCAATCCCTCATCTGTTGCTATTGTAATAATCTTATCTTTTACATCTCTTAATCCCTCTTTCGTATAATGGATATAAGATGTTTTTTTAATAAAGTCATCAATACCCAAAGGTGATGCAAACTTAGCTGTCCCACTTGTTGGCAATGTATGATTAGGTCCAGCATAATAATCACCCAATGCTTCTGGTGAATAATTGCCTATAAAAATTGCGCCTGCATTTTCTATACCATTAACCAAATTTTCTGCATTTTCTGTTTGTATCTCCAAATGTTCTGGTGCAATATCATTCGCAAGTTCTACCATCTGCTTATCATCTCTTGCAATTAATATGGCTCCTTGATCTCTAAGTGATGAAGAAACAATTGCATATCTATCTACTGATTTTAGTTGTTCATTCAGTTCTTCTTCTATTTTCACGGCCATTTCCTCATTGGTTGTAATAACCATTGAAGCTGCTTTTTCATCATGTTCAGCTTGTCCTATCATATCCGCTGCTATAAATTTAGGATTTGAGCATGCATCTGCTAATATTAATATTTCACTTGGACCAGCTATCATATCAATACCAACTTTATCAGAAAGCAATCCTTTTGCAGTTGCAACATAAGCATTACCCGGTCCAACAATCTTATTAACAGAAGGTATGCTTTCTGTACTGTAAGTGAGTGCTGCTATAGCTTGAGCGCCACCAACTTTAAAAATTCTATCTACACCAGCCAAATCAGCTGCGACCAGCACAGATGCTTTAACAGATCCATCTTTCATAGGTGGTGTTACCATAATCATTTCTTTTACTCCTGCGAGTCTCGCTGGAATGGCATTCATTAAAACAGTTGAAGGATAAGCTGCTTTACCTCCAGGGACATAAATCCCTACTCTATTCAAAGGTTTGATGATTTCTCCTAATCGCCCTCCTGGTACATCAATGTACTTTGAGGATCTTTGTTGAATGTTATGAAAAGATTTTATGTTATCGTAAGCTGATTTTAAAGATTCCAAAAGTTTTAGGTCAATTGTTTCTTTGGCAAACCTCATTTCCTCTTTTGTTACTTCCAGTGATTCTAGTTTGACTTCATCAAACTTTTTAGTGTAGTCATATAAACTCTGATCACCACCGATTTTAACCGTATCAATGATGTTTTGAACAACTTCTTTCAGTTCTAAATTATCATCTTGTCTATCTTTTAGACTTCTAATGTATCGATTAATAGCCTCACCTTTTATGATTTTCATCTAAGCCTCCTTTAGATTTTTAACCCACTCAACTAAAGTTGGTTTATTGAAACGATAACTGACACTGTTACAAATAAGTCTAGCTGATACCAAATGCATATCTTCAACAACTACTAAATTATTGGCTTTTAATGTACTGCCAGTCTCTACAATATCTACAATACAATCTGCTAGTCCAACAATTGGAGCCAGTTCTACAGAACCATTTAATGAGATAATTTCTATCTCTTTGCCTAAACTAGAAAAATACTTTTTAGCCACATTGGGATACTTCGTTGCCACTTTGATAAAATTTTGTTCTAGAATATTCTCATTGTCTTTTAAAGTGGCAATGGAGAATTTGCATTTTCCAAATCCCAAGTCAGCTAGTTCATAGACCATTTCTTCTCTTTCCATAATGACATCACTGCCAACAACACCCAAATCACAGACGCCATTTTCTACATAAGTTACGACATCACTAGGTTTCAACAATATATACTCTACTTCATTTTCTTTATCCTGAAATACAAGTTTTCTGGAATTTAAATCAATGACTTGTTTTAAGTTCATCTTTTCAAAACTTTTAATCGCTGATTCACATAATCGTCCTTTTGCTAAACCGACTCTAATCATTTTCCACACTCCTCATTAATCCTTCAAATTCCACTGAAAATCCTACCGCTGGAATACTTTTATTAAATAAACCTGAGAGTTGATCATATCTGCCACCTCTTATAATTGGCATGTTCAAACCTTTGTTATACCCTTTAAAAATAATGCCATCATAGTAATCAAATTGTGATAACAAACTGAGATCAAACTCAACCGGTTGATTTAAGTTGTCAATCAGAAATCCAATTTCACTAAGTGCTATCCTCATTTCACCATTCATAAAACCTCTTCCATATGTATTCAAATCAAAGTTCTCAACCGCTAGCAACATCAATAACTTTTCTTTGATCTCAGTTCTGATATTAAGGGTTGTGAGAAGTCGTTCTAAAAGCAAAGGTTGTTTTTTATAGATGGCTTCTTTGATATCCAGTTTAAATGTTTCTTCACATTCAATTTCTTTTAAGAGACCTTCTAGATATTTTGTATGTCCAATAACTAAAACGGAATCCTGTGTCATTTTTAATACCTGACATGATAATCTGATGATTTCCATATCCGCTTCTATGGATAAATTTCCAAGATACTCTGCACCGATCTGTCTTTTTTCTTTGATGCCTTCTACCAAATCATTTTCAAATACGGTTGAATCATAGCAAAGTTTTAGTTGTTTTGGCGCTTCATACAGACTAGATAATTCCTGAATGATATTAAAGGTGATATCTGGTCTTAAGATTTCAATTTCTCCTAAATTATTGATTACCTTCACTGTTTTTTCTTTAGGGGTTCGACCACTACATTTAGAAAATGTATCGTATGGTTCAAAGTATGATGTCTCCATCATCAAGTACCCACTGTTTTTTATGATTGCCTGTACCGCTTCTCTAGTCTGACTTCTTTTACGTAAATTTTTTAAATAATATTCCATATTTTCCTCCATAAGTATTTTCGGGTAAATAAAAAGACGCCACGTATGATCTACGTGACGTCTTTCGTATCGTCATCATAGATGCAAGCTTTAGCTTATCAAAAGCAGAGCTTGCATCTATGAACCTAATTGTCCATTATACAAACCCTGAATCTATGATGATGATGTAATTGATTTAATAAAATTCTGTTCGATTTCATAAGTGTCTCCTCATAAGTTCAATTTTAATGAAGTATAGCATGCATAAAAATACATGTCAACGTTATAATTATACTTTTTTTATTTTTGTACAAAGTACGCAGTTAACTCTGGTCCAGTACTAAAAGTAATACCAGTACTTTCACATGATTTTTCATCATAGCCATCTTTTCCAGATTCTTTTAAGTGTTCTGAGTCATAAATTAGATACGGTACAGGATTAGAAGTATGAGTTCTGGTCCTTACCGGAGTTGGATGATCTGGCAATATCATCATTCTGTATGGTTCGTTTTTTTGATCAAGAGCTTGTTTTAAATACTTCACAACCACTTCATCAATTATTTCTATTGACTCTATTTTCTCATCTAAATTACCCTGGTGACTACATTCATCTGGCGCTTCTAGATGTAAATAAACATAATCGTTACCATCTTCTAAAGCTTTCAGACAAGCATCTGCTTTGCCTTTGAAATTAGTATGAAGCGTACCTGTTGCACCTTCAACATGAATCGCTTCCATACCAGCACATCGGCCGATTCCTTTAATTAAGTCCACAGCCGAAATAGTAACACCTTTAAGACCATACAAGTCTTCAAACAGATCTAACTTAGGTTTTTTACCTTCACCCCAAATCCAAATCATATTGGCTGGATTTAAACCACGTTTTCTTCTGTCTTCGTTGATGGGATGATGATTTAAAATCTCAAAACTCTTTTTCTCAAACGCCCAAATCCACTCTGCTCCAACTGGGATATACTTTTCTAGAGTTTGTTCTAAAAAATCATGAGGGGGTTGAAGTTTTAAGTCTAATGTACCATTTTCCCATACGACTATATTTCTATAACTTGTACCATCAAAGAACTTTTTAGAGTCATCATTGAGTGCCTCTCTTAAAGCATCCATCAATTGACGTGCTTCTTCACTCGTAATATCTGAAGCACTATGATCGACCATCACTTTATTTTCAAAAGGCATGTCTTCAGATACCGTCACCAAATTACATCTAAAAATAATATCATCTGGTTTCATTGGTATACCAATATTGGCAGCTTCTAACGGGGATCTTCCCGTATGATATTTATCTGGTGCATATCCCATGATTGAGAGATTTGCAACATCACTCCCAGGTGCCATGCCTTCTGGTATTGTATGCACCATACCAAGTTCAGATACTTTTGCCAATTCATCAATCGTATTTATATTTGCAAATTCTAGGGGTGTCTTATTATCCAGTGATGCTATTGACTCATCAGCCATACCATCTATTAATACAACTATATACTTCATGTGTCACCTCAATATTGTTTCAACTGTATTTTTGATAGAAACCTTACTGATGACATGAGGATGTCTTACCTCATCTTCAGATAAAGTTTCTATTGATTTAGGAATTTCTAAACCCGTCTTTTCTGATAATATTTTAATAAGTTCAAAGTCATCATCTAATAACAAATCATCTGAAATACTTTTTAATACATCTCTTGTAAATTTATAAGGGCTTGCAGTCGAAGCTATAAGTGCAAGTGTTTCATCCCCTGTTTCTTTTTTATAATACTCATATACAACTTCTGCAACGGCTGTATGTGTATCAAGTAAATAACCTTCATTTTCATAAACTGATTTTATCTTTGAAAGTGTTTCACGTTCTGTTGCAAAATGTCCATAGAAATCAGACATCGCTTTTTTCCCAGTTTCAGATATTTCATATTTTTTATCTGTTTTAAGTTTCACCATTAAGTCATTTACATCTTCTCCTATGAGTGATAAATATCTTTCTAGGTTTGAAGAAATTAGAATATCCATTGATGGTGAGTTGGTTACTTTAAATGGTCTGTCCAAATCATAAATACCCGTTTTAATAAAATCACTTAATACGGCGTTTTCATTTGAAGCACAGATGAATTTCTTTATTGGCAGACCCATTTCTTTTGCATATCTCGCGGCTAAAATGTTACCGAAGTTACCAGTCGGTACAACCACGTTCATTTCATCACCTAACTGAATAATACCTTTTCTTACATGTTCCAAATAGCCATGAACATAATAAACAATTTGAGGTACCAAACGGCCTATATTAATGGAGTTGGCAGATGAAAATACAAAACCATCTGATTTCAATTGTTTTTTAAGTTCATCATCTAAAAATAGTGATTTAACTGCTGATTGTGCATCATCAAAATTGCCCTTGATACCAAATACAAATGTGTTTTTACCCTTTTGAGAAACCATTTGATGTTTTTGTATATCACTGATGCCTTCCGATGGATAGAACACGACAATTTTTGTGCCTTCTACATCAGCAAACCCTTCAAGTGCTGCTTTACCCGTATCACCAGAAGTGGCTGTTAAAATAACAATCTCTTCTTTGATGCCAAGTCTTCTTGATGCTTTTTTCATCAAGTAAGGTAAAATGGACAGTGCCATATCTTTAAAAGCCAAAGTTTTACCATGATAGAGTTCTAAGATACTTCTGCCTTCTAAATATTTGATAGGTACAATCTCTTCTACAAATTTTTCATCATACGCTTTATAAACACTACATTTAATCTCTTGTTCAGAAAAGTCTGTCAAATACAAAGACAACACATGAGAAGCCAATTCTTGATATGACATGGATAGTAATTCCGATAGTTCTAACTTAGGAACAGATTCAGGTACATATAATCCACCATCTGGTGCTAAGCCACCCACTATCGCTTGTGAACTTAATACTGATTCATTTCCTCTTGTACTTTTATATAACATTAAACCCTCCTGTCCGTGTACTAAAGACACTTGTGTGCTTTTTTCAATAAAATTTACTTATTGTAACACAGGACTATTAGAGACGCAACAGCAAATTTAAAATAAATAAAACATATTATCTAGGTCTAATTCCACTTTAGTATTGATCATAGCTTAAAACAAAAAAGGTTCCCCAGCATTGGGAAACCACAGTATCATTATATGTCTGAAAACAGTCACACCTATATGGAGTTAAAGTAAAGTTCAACATTTCTATAAATCAAATTCTTAACTTCTTTCATATCCCCACGCACACATCAAATCCAGTATTGGTATAAGCGTCTCACCTTCTTTAGTAATTGAATACTCAACCTTAGGAGGAATTGTTTTATAGTCTTTTCTCTTTACCAACTTATCTGCTACCAACTCTTTTAGCTGTTGACTCAACATTTTATTGGTTACTGTAGGGATGAATCTTCTTACCTCACCATATCTCTTGGTTCCATTCTTTGCAAGATACCACAATATCAGAGGTTTCCATTTTCCACCCATTTTTACTAGAGTATATTCTATACCACATTCATCACTCGACAAAACATTTAAATCAAAATTCTTATCCATACAACGCCTCCATTTACAAGAACACAACACCAATGTAGTATCAAAATAGATACTAGTTACTTAAAAGTGCATACTTCCTTTATAACACCATTGTACACTATAATGACATCAGAATAAACATGAAGGGAGGAAACATGAACACAGTAGGTATTACAACTACAAATTATCAATCAACATTGGGATTCTACAGCAATGGAGTCAATAAACAGTATCAAGACAAAATTATTGATGCAGGTGGTTTACCCTTCTTATTACCATCACTTGAACTTCTTAATGTACAGCAACTCGGCTTCTATGCTGAATCTTATGCCAACGCATTAGATATGCTGTTATTGGTTGGCGGTCCAGATGTTACACCAATCCTGTATCATAGATCAATCAATCAAGAATGTGGTGACTTTGATTTAGATAGAGATAGATGGGAATTATTACTCATTAAGAAATTCCATGAGAGAAGCAAACCAATCATGGGGATTTGTAGAGGTTTTCAGCTTATTAACGTTTCAATGGGAGGTACCTTGGTTCAACATATGGGCAATCATGATTATGATAAACATTTTTATAATCTAAAAAAGACACATCAAAAGGTGCACAATGTAAACATAGTAGGAAATACACTTATAAATACTTTAGGACATCTAATACAAACCAACTCATTTCATCATCAATGTATTGATGAACTCGGATTCCAACTTAAAGAAAACAGTGAAATTGGTATTTCAGATGATAATGTCATTGAAATCATACTTAATAATGACCATAAAATACTGGGTGTGCAGTGGCATCCTGAGATGCTCCATCAATCAAATGAAACAGATGTTTTGTTTAACTTATTCATGTCATTAAGTGACCCTGTTGGAGTACTTTCGAATGATAAATCATGTGAAATTTCATAATCAAAGTAAAATCAATCATTCAAACAATCACATTTAGATGTTCTATGTAACATCTATATAAAAGAAAGAGGAAAATTATGTTTAATATCAACAACCTAACGATCGCTTGGGATTTCTTCAAATTAATTTTTGTAGAACTTATTGTATTATTCTTAGTCATCAGTTTCATCGTTGCGTTACTGCAAAGATATATATCAAAAGATACAATCAAAAATGTTTTGAGTAAACCCCATAAGAGATTACAAAATGTCATCGGTGCTGCTCTTGGGGCCATAACCCCTTTTTGTTCATGCTCAACGATTCCAATTCTTGTTGGATTATTTAAAAGTGGTGCACCCTTTGGAGGAACCATTTCATTCTTAATTGCTTCACCTGTACTAAATCCAATGATCATCATTTTATTTCTAAAATTCTTTGGTATAAAAATAACTGCAATATACTTTGTATTCACATTTATCTTTGCAACACTCATTGGCAGTTTGCTTGAGAAGCTGGGTATGGAAAAGGAAATTAAAAACGTCACAATACAAGGAAGCGGGCATGAAGAATTAACATACGATAAAATTGAAGGTTCAAAAATGAACAGGCACCAAACAGTCTTTAAGTTTGCCCTTAAAGACACTATGGGATTGTTTATAAAAGTTATACCCTTTTTAGTATTCGGTGCTGGTGTCGGTGCATTTATATACGGATTTGTTCCTCAGGAGTTCATTGCTAAATATGCAGGACCTGACAACATTTTTGCAGTGCCAACAGCAGCTGTTATTGGCGTCCCAATGTATGTTAGAACAGAAACAATGATTCCGATTGCTAAAGCATTAAATGCCTCTGGAATGAGTATTGGTGCTATCATGGCTTTAGTCATTGGTGGTGCAGGTGCAAGTATACCTGAAGTCACATTACTCAATACTATTTTTAAAAAGAAAATGGTTATTGCTTTTGTACTATCAGTATTTTCTGTAGCAACTATCACTGGTATTATTTTTAATATCATCATATAAAGGAGAAGTAAAATGGAAAAAAAGAAAAAAGGGCTTTTCGGCGGATTATTCAAAGCTAATGATTGCAGTTGTGGTGTAACCATCGTAGAAGAACCCGAAACAAGAAAGAATCAAGGAAAGAATCAAGGAAAGAATCAAGAGAAAACACAAGAAAAAATTGAGAAAAGAAAACACAATACTAATAATTAAATATCTCATGATAAGAAAAAGGTGGTGACAACCACCTTTTGTTATATAAAAAATCACGCCATCAGGCGCGATTGATATACTTCTTAACTGTTTCACATACTATTTGAGCGGTAATACCCCAAAGTGTCCCATGATCCGTTCGATATACATAAACTTCTCTTAGACTGTCGTTCCAAGTATGATGATACCTTTCCGGCAAATCCAATTCCTTAACAGGGAAATACTCAATTAAATTACCGTCTTCATCTACTTCCGATGAAAAAGATCTAACTTTTATACCATAGGTTTCCGGTTCATTTTCAATAAAATAATCAACTGGTATTGTAAAAACATACTCAACTTCATCTTTGCTTACTTCAAGTTCCTCTAAACTATTTATATGAATGATTCCTAGAAAGTTTTCAATATAAACATGAGAAATAAAAGTGTCAATTTGTTTGATGACTTCGATTTTATCTTCAGATATTCCCAGCTCTTCACACGTCTCCCTAACTGCCGTTTCTTCAAAGCTACCATCTAGTTCAGGATCATATTGACCTCCTGGAAAACTGATTTCAGAGCCCTGTCTTATGTGTTTGGCACGCTTTTGAAATAAGAAATGATATTCTCCTTCGAGTTTCACAAGCGCTACAAACACAGCAAAATGTCCTAACTTATGACGACCTAAAATATCATGTTCTTCTGGTAAATTTTTAATAAATGCTTCAAAATTATTCTGATTCATATCACTCAACCTTAAATTTATAAACTGTTTGTTGTGTATAGATTTCATCCTTTTTTAAAATACATGATGTAAAATGAGGATGGTTTAAACTATCGGGTTCCTTCTGAAATTCAATAGCAAGTCCTTGATGGTTTTTATGTCCTTCTAGTGGGAAATTATAACTGTACAGTACAACACAAGGCTGATCTGATGACATAATAAGTTGTCGACCTGTCGTTTCATCAGAAAGTTTTAATTTTACGTCACCTTTTACCAACCATGGATGATCATAACCACCACCATTTGTAAGTTGTTGATGTTCTAAAAAAATATCTCTTCCTATTTTTTTAGGTGTTCTAAAATCAAATGGCGTTTCCGTCACATCCAATAAATTACCAGTTGGTATAGACACGTCATCTATCTCTATTAATTGATCACTATTGACCATCAACTCCATCTCTAATATAGTCTCCTTCGGGTTTAAATTGAAGTAACTGTGATTGGTTAAATTCAATAGAGTATCTTGATCCGTAATCCCTTTATAATCAATAATCAACTCATCTTCATCTGTCAATGTATAAGTTACAGTCATCTCTACAGTACCGGGAAAACCTTCTTCTCCATCTGTTGAAACACAAGTAAGAATCAGTGAATTAAGACATTCCTCTACGTCCCACATCTTCTTGTCAAAGCCATTTGCACCACCGTGGAGTCCATTACCTCTATCCACTGTAGGCATCTTATAGTCCTTATTATTCAGTGTATAAAGACCTTCTTTAATTCGTCCTGCGGTTCTACCGATAATAGCTCCGAAGTATGCATCGTTTTTAGTATAATCTTCTATATGTTTAAAACCATGAATGATATTGTCTAAGTTTCCTTCTCTATCTGGTGTCTTGATTTCATGGATGATGCCACCTAGATTTAATATAGTGACTTCAATATTATGTTTGTTTTTGAGTGTGTACGCTTTTATCATAAATTCCTCCATTCATTTAATAGTATACATCTAAATCGAAAAAAATGGGATATATCATCCCATTTTCTCTATCCCATAGTTACAACAACTTTATGAGTTTTCTGATCGTCAAATAACGGTAAATGATTACCTACGATTTTTTTATTGTCAACAACTATCGATTTAACGTCTTTTTCAACACCAGCAGAATTATCGAATGAAATCTGGTATGTACTCCCCTGAAAGTTCTATTTACCAAATAGCTTTTCAAATCAGCTGGACTACAAGTATTAATTTTAATCAACAAAGTTTAGTTTTAAAAACTAATGCGACAGTATAGAAGTATCTCCTGTCGCATGAAGTGGTTACTGATAAACAGTAATTTTGTATCTTAATGTACTCCCGCTGATTTAAAAATTCCTATACCCTTAAGATTGGCATTAAAAAACTCGAGTACTATACTATTCGTTTTCTCTAAAATCTCATATTCATCTACCTGTTGATTTTCAACATTTACATTTGCTGAACTGCCTATCATTTTTACAAGGATTGGCGAAAACAAAGGTAGATCTGTTACACTAAAATGATTTGTACCCTCTAAATATACCTCGTATGCTTCTGGTGCGGTATCCAATATAAGATTTTGTGGAATGACAATATCGGGATCAGTTACACTGACCATTGCCTGTTTCATCGTATCGGTAGTAATAAAAAGTATAGGCACTGGATAAATTTCATAATTAATTATGTATTTGTTGTCAACATAATCTAACTCCTCGCCTATCAAGCCGCCATCGAGATCAATAACTGCTTTGATATCATTTCGTTCCCTGCCAAGTTGTGCACTTGAAGCCCCTCCCAACGAGTGACCCATTGCTCCGATTCTACTGATGTCTATAAGAGTATATACATGCTCTGAATCACTGTTTTTAACATTTTCAATGATTGTGTCCAGTACAAAATTTGTATCGTCTATGCGAAGTTCAAGCCACTTATGAGTTAACTTATACATGGTCTCCTCATCATAAACACCGTTATTGACATCAATGACTTCTTTAAGGAAGGTTCTATTGATCGTAGTGGATTCACCTTCTGAATCTATCATAAACATAGAATGATAAGGATGACTAATTGAACATACAATGTATCCATTGCTTGCAAGTTCAATAAAGGTCGATTCGTTATCGCTATTCGTTCCAAAAGCACCATGAGAGAATACGACCAAAGGATATTGATCTTCGGTATCCTCTGGGTACCAGAACTTAACTGTCACTTTCCTTTTATCTTCTTTATCGTTAAATGTCTCCGTGCGACTATCATCTCTATAAGTATACTCTACAGTATCAACTCCATATTCTCCTGTTTGTTCAGGCAGTTTATGCTGCGAAAACATCACTGCTGGCAATAATGCTATCGCAACAATCATCAATATACCAATGGACTTGAAAACGACCTTCAAAGTTCGGTATTCATTTTTATATGTCTTCTTTCGTATTAATGATATACTAGCCATTATCGCCCAAACAAATAGTACTACCCCAAGAGGCTTCCACTTAAAACTCCAAGGTATAACTGGTGTCAATGATAGTATGACAAACATTGTAAATGTAACGATACGAATCCAGTTTCTAATAGGCTTTTGATTTGATTTCGTTATAATGCAATATATAGCAAATACGATTTCAATGATTACTGCAATAAACATTATGATTGTACTCATATTTTTTCCTCCTAATCTGTTTCTTAACATTATTAATGGACTAAAAAATATAACATTTCTTAGTCCATTTCTAAATTCAGAATACAATATGCCCGAACTCGTGTATATAGGGTGTTGGTATTGTGCATTTTGTTAACGTTAAGATGTAGAAAAGGAGTAGTAAGTTGCATTCAATTCTTACTCGTTTTCATATTCGTCGGAACTTTGCTCTTTTATCGCCTTTAATCTTTCATTGATGTTGCTGGCTGATTTCTGATCACCCACCCATAACAACAAACGTGCGATCATATAGATTAAGGCAATCTGAACTGCCAAAAATACTGTATCAACGATGCCAGATACCCAGCCTACTGCATTTGCCAAAACCAATAAAGCTATTTCCAATATAAAAAAATGTATAATTATCCTTTTTCCCATTTTCTTTTCTGATATTTCTTTAGACGAATAAAAAACCAGGCTTGCCAAATCCCCCACCAAAGCACATATCATATAATTGTAAATATCTTTTAGTTCCAAATACTCATTTGGTGCAAAAATCTGACGCAGTAAAGTAATACTTATTACAATAACAGCAAATATCACAAAATAATCTCTGATTAACTTTTTAAGGTAATCTGTTAATTTCATTTTCTATATCCTCCTATAAACCAAGCATCTTTTTTAATACTGGTACATACTTTCTTGATACAACAACAGTTTCCCCATTATCCATCTTGGCCTCAAACCGGCCATTAATGGACGGTTTCACAAATGCTATTTTTGTTATGTTTATAATGATTGATTTGGACGATCTGAAAAACTTACTGCCTTTACACATAACTTCAAGTTCGTATAACTTTTGTTTGGTCTCAAACACTTTATCTTTACAGTAAATAAACACCTTGTTATCTACAGCCTCGAAATAGTATACATCTGTCATCTTAAGCCTGTGTATATTCTCACCATCATAACCAAGGAGCACAACTACCTTATCTGTTCTTAGTTTGTTTAGAAGTTTTAGTACATCATCATTTACTTCATGACATCTAATGATAATTTCTTCATCTTTCTCTCTATTGATTTCTTCAATTGATACTTTCATTCTATCACCACTTTAATCATTGTTCTCAATTGAGCAACACCTCAATTCATCACAAATTCATTTTATTATCTACATCCATCATTCCAATATTTTGCTATTCAGATAAATTATATTTATAACTAAATATATTATATATCTTATTCGAGTTATTTACATCACTCTCATTAAAATCACTTAGTTAAGGTCTATCACTTTATCGTTGTTCAAGGTTATTTGAACATTCTCAAAAAATAAAAGGACATAGGCATCATATTGACGCCATGTCCTTTTTACATTTTTATTTAAATCATTTTATGTTTCTGTAGATATCTATTTATCTGCTAGTGTTTTTCGTTCATATATTGCTTAAAACCTGCTTTTAAAATATCTGTTATTATCTTATATTCTTTTAAGCATTCTTCTTTTGTTTTTCTTGTTAAATGATATTCTTCAGAAAAATTTCTTACAACAATCATTAAAGCATTTCTAACTGCAATTTGCTCTTCGTTAGCATTAAAGAAATCTATCTGTCTCACTTTCTTAAGTATTGGTAAATTCAACGTATCATTTCTTGCAAGTGTAGACATAAACAGGTATGTTTCCTCATCATTCAACATTTCTTCTAAAATCTCAATAGATGATGATATGAAATCACGTTCACTATGCATCATGATCTGTCTGAATCTGAACATCTTACCCTTCTCCATATTTTCAAACACTGCAGATAGGCTATCTTCTAAACTGTCAAAATATCTATAATAAGCCGACCTGGGTATTTCTGCTCTTTTACATATTGACATCACTTTTGCATATGCAAATCCTTTTTCAATAAACTCTCTTTTTGCTGCTTCTAGAATTTTATCTTTCTTCTCTTTGTTCAAGTTATGAAACGTTTTATGAATAATAGCGAATCCTCTCCTTTCAAAACTATGACCAGTGATCATCAAATTCTCTTTTCCAATATGTATTGAGACATAGTGTCTCAATACCATATATTATACCCAACATCTTTATATTTGTATCGCTGAAAATATTATTCTAATACATATTTTATTTACCATTGAACTCTACATCACTTGAGCGGATGACAAATCTAGCACCAAAGTGATCATTGGCAATGTAGTAGTATACTGGGAATCTTAAAGTCGTATAAGTCATCGATTCGTGATAGTTATAACTCCCACCTTTACACACTCTTGCACCATGTGAGAACACTTGACCTGGTCCACCAGTTACACCTACTTTGTCTTCCGGTGGATCTTCATAACCATCCTTATTATTTAGTGGATTTTTAGTAATGCCATTAATAACGTTGTACTGATAAAAGTTTTCATCATACCAATCTAATGTCCATTCCCATACATTTCCCGCAAGGTCATAAAGCCCATAAGGATTAGCTGGATACTTTCCTACATCTAATCTGAATCCTACATAATTCTCTGGTTCATCTGCGCCTTCGAAGTCCTCTTTCTGTTCTACATTGAAACATGCGTAATTTGATTTGTCACCATCATTGGTACCATCAACAGTTGGGAACTCAAATTGCTGACCACCGCTTGCTGCATATTCCCACTCTGCTTCAGTCGGCAATGATAAGTCATAGTATTCCGAAAACGCCATAGCGCCATAGAATTTCAAGTAAGCCGCTGGCCAATTTTCAAATCCTGGATCCACATAGAATTTTTCCATATCAGGCACATATGAGATCCAATTTTGATTCAAAGGATGCTCGGGTACCAATAGTGGACCGTTCTCATTGTATTCATGAGAAATACTTGGAACCTGTGACAATTGCATGAATAGTTTTCCTTCATAAGTTGTGCCAGATGCACCACGAACTTCATAAGTCGGTACTGGATAGATCATTCTTTCTTTCTCTATAACACTATTGTCCCCAAGTTCAACAGCTATTTGTCCTGCTTCCAGTGCGGAATTCAAGTATAGACAATACTGTGCGGTCGTTAACTCAGTCGCAGCCATTTGGAAACCATCAATACTTACAGGATGGGCTGGTGAACTTGCCACTTCCTCTTTACCGAATGCAGTAATCGGATCATCTGTCCCCATTATGAAACTACCAGTCGGGATATCTTCAAAAGTTATCATATACTCTGTTTCTTCGGCGCTCAGTCTTTTATCATCATCTAAATCCATATCCTCGAATAACTTCAGAGTACCATTGTATTCATCAATTGTTAAGTAGCCGTCACCATTGGTATCCAACTTATTAACCTGTTCCTCACGATCGTAAACCTGATCTCTGATTTCAGCCAAATTAGATTTTAAATTCGGCTTTTGAGAACCTTCATCGCTATCATCAGAGTCTTCCTCAAGTTCCTCTTCATTTTCTTCTTCGATGTTTCCATCAGTTTCACTAACATCAGATGTTTGATTCATTTCAACATCATTATTTGCTACATTGGTCTCACCCTCATTGGTACATCCAATAAGACTCGTCGTAATAAACATCAACAACAGGATAGTGATCAATATTTTTTTAATTGTTATCATTCTAAATATTCCTCCTTATAAATTATATGTTACTGTAAGAGACACTCTGCCAATACTCCCTTACACTTCGGTTATAACTTCTTCTGTTTCATCAGTAAATAAGCCAAACTTTTCTCTGAACTTTACTGTTATACTGTCATTCAACGAGTATACAATAGGAATAATCATCAGAGTCAAGACCGATGATGCCATTAATCCAAAGATCAATGCAAAACCCAATTGTCCTAATGCAGGATCCACTAAAGAAATCGGAAGAACACCTCCAATTGTTGTGAGTGAAGTTGCAAACACTGGACTAAATCTTGTTTTAACCCCTTTTACAATCGCTTCATTTCTTGAATAGCCTTCTCCTCGCAGATAATTTATATAATCCACAAGAACAATTGCATCATTAACGGCAATACCTACAAGTGCAACAATCCCAAACAAAGAGTAGAATCCAAGATTATTACCTGTTAATGCTAGTCCGGTAAATGTACCAATCAATGCAAGTGGCACGCTAATGATAATCACAACTGGTTGTGTCAATGAATTAAATTGAATTGACAAAATAATATAGACCAACAACAGTGCGAAAATCATATTTCTAGTCATATCTGAGAGAGTATCTTCCATCAAGTCAAATTCACCACCATATGATACTGTGATGCCATTTGGAATTGAAATATCCTCAATACTATCCTTAAAAGTTTCCACAATCTCATTAATATTGGCTTCTGGCGCATTGAAAGCACCTATGGTTATATTCATCAGCCCACCATCATGTATAATCTGGTTGACTCCCTTATCAACTCGAAGTGTTCCCACTTCAGTAAATGGAACCTCTGTACCTCTCATAGAAACGAATGTCATGTTTTCAATTTCTTCAACACTGTCAAATCGATCTTCGGACACACCAATTCTCATTTTAATTTCATCGCCTTCAAATTGATAGTTCCCTGCATCAGTACCATTTATTGAATTTCTTAACTCCATGGCCATATACGATATTATAACGCCATTTTCCTGAGCAAGCTCTGGATCAAAATCCACAATCAATTCAGGAATACCATCACGAGAACTTATGGATGCATCTTCAACGCCTTCAATTTCATTTAAAATTTTATAGTATTGATCAGCCAGTACACTCATGTCTTCATAGGTGCCACCAGCAATGTTAATTGTAATTGGATCACTCGTTCCTGGACCACTTCCTATATTTAAGACAGCGCTCACTTTAATTTCAGCACCTGAAATATCCTCAGTTGCCGATCTTAACTCGTCAATCATGTCATAACCATTGATTTCTCGAATTTCCTCATCCACAAGTTCAATCCCGATAGTTGCCTCATTGGAACTTCTGCCACCTATTGACGATGTGAAATTATCGATTTCTTTGAATTGGTATAAACGATCCTCAATTTCTGAAACAACATCTGCAGTATCTGAGATCAGATATCCTTTTGGAAGCTTTACATCAATTGTCATTGAAGAAGGTTCTTCATTTGGCATAAGCTCCATTTTTATAAAACCAAGCGGAAGGAGCATAATGCTTCCGATAAATAAAGCAATTGAAATTACAATGATAGTGATTCTTTTAGAAGTGCTTTGAAGCACTTTACTTAGCCACTCTGTATATACTACAATATGTTTTCCTTCGCCATGAGATTTCTTCATTTTGAACTGCTTCACATACATCGCAGCACCAAAAATCAAAGCGCCTGCAAATGATAAAAATCCGAACTCTCCGTTTATCCTAAATGCAAACAGTGCCATTACACTTACACTGATAACTGCTAATAGTTTTCTGTAAAATTGTACCTCACCGCGAATTTCCTTTTCTTTCCCCTTATATTTTTTAAGAGCACGCGATGCGATTGTAGGCGTAATAATTAAAGAAATCAAATACGATGCAGTTATTGCAAATATAATTGTCAATGGAAGCGATCTCAACATTAATCCCAGCATACCACCAGTCATCGCCAAAGGTATGAACGCTGATATTGTCGTTAAGGTAGCCGCTAGTACTGCAGGTGCTACTTGATTGATTGCTACTTTAGTGGCAAGTTTCCTGCCCACCCCATAATCACGTATTCTATCTATATTTTCTATAACAACTATTGCATTATCCACTAAAAGACCTAATGCAATAACAAATCCCATCAGTGAAACTGAGTTAAGTGTAACACCAACTTGTTTCATAACAATACAACTAACCAACATGGATAATGGAATAATCATTGATACAATCAAAGCTTCACGGAGATCAATAAAAAGAAATAATACCAAAACTACGACCATCAGCCCTGAAAAAGCACTGCCCATAACAGTCCCTAAACTATCTTCAACTTCCTCTGCGAAATTTGAAGTAATGATAATTTCCACATCATTTGGATAAAGTGTACCTTTTCCGTTTTCTATTTTGCTTACGATTTCATCCACAGGTCCAATTGTATCAGCACCATTATCACGATAAATCGCCATGTAAACCACCGGTGAAGTTCCTAAACCATTTTCGCTACGATATGTTCGAGATATAGTATCACTCTCATCATCAATGATTTTCACAGATGCTACATCTTGTAACTTCATGGTTCCATGCGAAGTACGGATCATAACATTCTTTATCTCATCTATACTGTTGAATTCCTCATCGACACGTACATTGAATTCCTGGCCATCAAGAGAAGTCTTACCAATAGGCATACCAACATTAATTCCATTGATAGCTTGAATGATTTCATTAATCGTTAAGCCACATGCTTCTAATCTAGCAGGTTTAACCACGATGTTTACTATGGATTCTGTTCCACCGTTGATTTCTACTGAATCAATCCCTTTTACTGTCTCAAAAGAGTTTTTCAAGTCATCTGCAACAGAACTAATTGATGCTAAGTCTGAACTCCCTGTGATAGACATTGTCAGAATTGGGATCTCCGTTGTTTTCATATGCCATACTTCTGGTTCTTTGACATCATCCGGTAGGTTAACTTTCTTAACCTCATTTTTTGCATCAACCATTGCGTCTTCCATAGAAATTCCATACTCATACTCAAGAGTAATCACAGAATAACCAGAAGCTGAAATCGATGAATAACTTATTAAATCCTCAAATCCAGATGCAACCTCTTCCAGCGGATTGGTAATCATTTTTTCTACATCCTCGGGGGATGCACCCATATAAACGGTTGTTACTGTAATAATATTTGATTCAACCTCAGGCATGTTTTCCCTCGGCAAATCATTGTAAGACATCGATCCTACAATGAATATAGCCAACAGTATTAGATAAACAGCTCTATATCTATCTATAAACAATCCAGATATCTTTCCAAGAATATTTTTTTTCTGGTTAAGTTCCCTAAGGTTATCTTTCTTACTTTCCATACATCAAACTCCTTTCACCCATTCTTAATTTATTTGTTCAATTGATTATCAAAATTCCATTGATATTCAACTAAAGTGGGACGCTGTGTCTTCTAACAGTATGAGACACCACACTATTTCAAACAAGCTACACTTTCTCCAAAAGTGTCCTATATAAATACTCAGTATGAGAATCAAATTACTATCAATTACAAAAAAAACACACTACTAATGAATGTGGTTTTTACTCTCATCATCATGACTATGATATTGGGTTGATGTTTGAAAAACTATCCGCCTAAAAAAAACAATAATCCTTTTATCCTCTTCAAGTTTACTAAAACATCTTAATAGTGAGTATTCAAGCTACATCAAAAGAAATTCATCTTAGCAACAAACTACGAGAGTATGTAACACGGAGGCCACAAGGGCAAATTCTGAGCCTTATGATACCTTATTAAACATGACTTCTAGTTATTACTCTTTTTCATTCATCTAGGTAAACTCTAGACAAGACATATCGGATAATTGATATGAATCCCTTCATTTTATTGGGAGTATAGTAGGAACTTTTCTTTGTATTTAACAGTAAAGTTTAATGTTTAGATAAGTCAATATTTCAAAAAAAAAAGCCTAGGATCATTTGATCCTAGGCTGGAATTAAACTTGTAATTACTATTTGACTAAATCTTGAATCTAACTATCCAAAGAACAGCATTGAAATTACATAATATAAAATTAGTATACCTATAACTACTGGCAATATTGTTGTCAAAGCGGCAACAATCAAAGCCGAATAGTCTCCCTTTTCAAAGTCAGTTTCATCTCTAAGCTTATTCAAGAGTTCAGTTTCTTCTTGTGCTTTTCTTTTTTTTGATTTTAAACTCTCATTTAAGTCATCTGTGTGCTTCATATTTCCTGTCCATGGAAGTGACAAGCAACAAAGTGTCCCTTTTCTACTTCTTTAAACTCTGGTACTTCTAGTGTACAAAGGTCTTGTTTAATAGGACATCTTGTATGGA
>Ga0209379_10000665_pt1 | contig 25960 bp, 24 predicted proteins | sample tdDd001_FD_187124 | JGI IMG/M metagenome (GOLD analysis project Ga0209379, IMG submission 187124) | Marine sediment microbial communities from the Atlantic coast under amendment with organic carbon and nitrate - tdDd00.1 (SPAdes)... | ecosystem: Environmental > Aquatic > Marine > Coastal >...
ACTCAGACTTCGCTTCATCCAAAGCTAAATCCCTACCCAGTCTTACTTCTTTTGGAATGTCTACAAATAGTGCCTCAATATCACTTGCACCAATAGACTCAAGCATTGCTTTTTTGTCCTCTTTCGTACTCGGGATAAATCTATGCATTGTCTCCCTCCTTACACACTCTAGCCGTTTTTTGTTATTATTCTATGATTTATTCTTCGATAAATTTTTTGTAAGCTTCTGCGTTCATTAATCCTTCTAATTCAGATAGATCAGATAATTCCACTTCGAAAATCCAAGCGCTGTATGCATCCGCATTAACCGATTCAGGCGCATCATCAAGATCTTCATTCGCTGCCGTTACAGTACCTGATACTGGTGCAACCAAGTCAGACGCTGCCTTAACAGATTCAATTGCGCCATATTCATCACCTTTTGATAATTCATCATCAACTTCTGGTAATTCAACATAAACGATATCCCCAAGTTCATGTTGTGCATGATCAGTGATACCAACCTTTGCTTTGTTTCCTTCAACTTTCACCCAATCGTGATCTTCTGTGTAAAATAAGCCTTCTACTACGTTCATAATACAACCTCCCACTGGTTTTCAAAATTTATTTTTTATATTTTTTTTGTAAAAATCTTTTGCTAATCATCTTTGCTTTTACAGTTTTCTTACGAATTTGAATATCAAACTCCGTACCCATTTCTGCATACTGTGCATCGATTAGCGCAAGACCTATTGTCTTACCAACCGTTGGCGCTTGGTAGCCCGTTGTTACGTGACCAATAACTTCGCCATCTTTTAACACTGGATAATCATGTCTTGGAATACCTTTACCAAGTAATTCAAATCCAATTGTTTTTCTTTTTAAGCCTTCTTCTTTTTGTTTCGCCAGAACTTCTTTACCGATAAAGTTTTCTTTACCCAGTTTTACGAACATGCCAATACCAGCTTCAAGTGGTGAAATATCTTTTCCTAGCTCGTTACCGTATAGTGGTAATGTCGCTTCGAATCTCAATGTATCTCTCGCACCTAAACCTGCTGGTTTCAATCCTTTTGGTTCGCCAACCTTAAATAGTTCGTCCCATACAAGACCAATATTGTCATTTGCCGTATAGACTTCGAATCCATCTTCTCCTGTGTAGCCCGTTCTTGAAACAAGACATTCAACGCCTGCCACTATCACTTGCTCTTTGAAGAAAAAGAATGGAATCTTATTCAAGTCCGTTTCACAAATCAATTGTAAAATTTCTTGAGCCTTTGGTCCTTGAACTGCAATTTCTGAAATCGTATCAGAAATGTTGTTAAGCGTCACAGCAAACTCTTTGCTGTTTTCTTGCATCCAAGCAAAGTCTTTATCAATATTAGCCGCATTGATAACCAATAAAAAATCTTCATTATTGCGTTTGTATACAAGTAAATCATCAACTGTGCCACCATCTGGATAACACATTGCACAATAACAGATTTGACCATCTACGATTGCGTCTACATCATTGGTTACAAGATTTTGTACAAAATCTCTTGCGCCAGACCCTTTAACATCTACCTCACCCATATGTGAGACGTCAAATACGCCTGCTTCAGTTCTTACTGCTGTGTGTTCTGCTACAAGCCCTTCGTATTGAATCGGAAGTGCCCAACCTGCAAAATCTACAATTTTACCACCACTTGCTACATGTCTGTCATATAATGCGGTCTTTCTTGCTTCACTCATGTGAGTCCTCCTTTCAAGGTACAGAAGAAAATCTCTTTTTTCACAATACATATATACACCAATTTCTGACACTTTACACTACTTTACACTTTAATTTTTCCCATTTCAATATCGAATACGAACAAAAATTAATTTTTATGTCAAATTGTATGTGAATGCTGGTTTTTTCTCCAATTTTTGTGTACAAAAAAAGATATATAGGTTGACCTATATATCTCTGTAATCATGGCATTATGTATCACCTTACGTGTACATGATGTTTCAGAGTCCCATCCAAGTTTGTTATCTTTGCCTGAAAGTTTCTATTTAAGATGTCACCCTTAAATATTGCATCTTCGGCCAATCTATCGATTTGTCTCACAAACTGTTCATCTGGCTATTTAGCAATTCATATTTAAAATAATTTTATCTTAAGTTTTCTGATAACGCAATAATTGTTATGCATTTAACAGCTTTTTTGTACTATTATTTAAATTTCCAATAGTTCGTATAATCGTATACGATAAATTCAGTAGCCAGTGATAAAAAAAAGACACTTTATTGCATTGCAATAAAGTGTCTAATATTCTTTAATATCCTTGTACAAATTCATCGTCGTCAACGTCATTGACAGGACGATTCAAATCAATGACGATATCATTGAGTATTTTATCATGCCATCCTTGACGTTCTCTATCTATTGCCACCCATATAAATCCTATGTTCAGTACTGAAAAGGACACAAGCATACCGATGGTTTGCCGTATGATCATCTTCTGAAATCCTAATGGTTCATAGGTTTTATGGTCGACAACTTGTAATCCTAAATAAGATTTTCCAAGTGATGTGGCCATCGACCAGTAAGACATCTTAGTCGCCAAAAGTGCAATACCCAGACCTAAAACAACCCAACCCATGGATTCACCAGTAGAACTTCCATATGAAATTGAAAATACAAACACAGCAAGATTCACAACACTATCCAGCAAAAATGCCGCCAGTCTCTTCTTCGCTGATGCGATTTCATATCTCATCAAAGATACGCCTCCATTCCTATGATACCGTTTAGTATAAAGGAGATAAATTAATTAACGATTGTTAAGTTCTTAAAAATTCATTAATTCGCTTTGATTTCTACCCATGCCTTGTTGTACTCTTCAACAAAAGCGCCTGGATCTACAAAGACTTCACAGTGATCTAATTCTTCATCTGAAGGATACGCATAAGGAATCGACTTCAATTCGTCACTTAAATCACCCATAATTGCTGTATTTGGTGTTGAGTATTGAACATATTCTACGTTCTTCAAAGCAACTTCTGGCCGGGACATATAGTCGATAAATAGTTTCGCTTCTTCAACATGTTCTGAGCCCTTAGGAATAACCATTGCGTCAAACCACATGTTTGATCCTTCGGCCGGAACAGAGTATCCATACTTATCGATGCCACCTTCTAAAAGAATTTGGAAAGCATCACCGGAATAATCTACTCCTATTGCCGCTTCGTCTGATAACATCATTGTTTTGATATTGTCAGTTACATAAGCCAATACCAATTTCTTTTGATCAATCAATAGTTGTTTCGCCTCTTCTAACTCTTGAGGATCTGTGGAATTTAGAGAATACCCCAACTTTTTAAATGCTACAGCCAGTGAGTCTCTTTGAGAATCATACATCAAAATCTGACCGTTGTATTTTTCATCGAACAGTACATCCCAACTCATCACATCTTCTTCATCAACAAGCTCTTTGTTGTATACAAGCCCTACTGTACCCCATAGGTATGGAACCGAGTACTTGTTATCTGGATCATAAGACAGACCAGTAAACTTTTCACCAATATTCTTAAAGTTGTCTAGCGCAGTTGCGTCAAATTCGACCAACATGTCTTCACGCACCATTTTTTCAATCATGTAATCCGATGGAAATGCAACGTCATACTTGGTACCACCTTGCTTCATTTTCACATACATATCTTCGTTAGAAGCAAACATTTCATAATTCACTTTAATATTATATTCTTCTTCAAAATCCGTTAGGATCGTTTCATCAATATAATCACCCCAGTTATATACGTTCAATACAACTTGTTTTTCGCCACATGCTGTAGCAGTCACTAATAATAGTCCCGCTAGCATTAAAAATAATAATTTTTTCATCGTTAACCACTCCCCATGATTCTATAATATTTTTTTTGATTCTTTGCCCTGTCGCTTATTGACCACAAGCAACAAAATTAACACACTGACAAACATCAGTGTTGATAATGCATTTATTTTAGGGTTAATACCTCTCCGCGCCATTGAATAGACGTAGATCGACAAATTGGACACCCCATTTCCCGTTGTAAAAAAACTAATGACAAAATCATCAATGGACATCGTGAATGCAATGAGTGCACCGGTCACAATCCCAGGTGAGATTTCAGGAATAATAACCTTCCTAAATGCGTACCAAGGGGTCGCCCCTAAATCCATCGCTGCTTCCAATATGTCTTTCGGCATTTGTCTAAGTTTCGGCAGTACAGACAAAATAACATAAGGGATATTAAAGGTCACATGGGCAATAAGCATGGTTATAAACCCAAGTTGTGCCTTAAAAAACACAAACAGCACCATCATAGAAACCCCTGTCACAATATCTGGATTCAACAATGGTAGATTATTTATATTTAGGATCAGCTGCTTTCGCAATGGTTTCATGTTATGAATACCAATCGCTGCAAATGTCCCTACAACAGTCGCTATCAGCGTCGATAACACCGCTACTGAAATCGTGTAGTAAAAAGCTTTCATAATCGCACGATCTTGAAACAATTTCACATACCATTCCAATGTAAAACCATCCCAACCGACAGCATACTTCGAAGCATTAAACGAATACACAATCAGCACTACAATAGGTAAATACAAAAATGTAAAGATCAATACGGTGTATATGTTTTTAAATACGGACCCTAAAATAGATCGGAAAGAATTTACCATAAGTTCATCTCTCCTTCCGTATCGGTGTCATAACGTTTCATGATTCCCATGGACAGAAGGATAAATATCATTAAAACGACTGAAATAGCGGATCCAAAATTCCAATTATACACACTTAAATACTGTTGTTCTATAACATTACCAATCAACACACTACGGCCACCGCCAAGAAGTGCCGGTATAACAAATGTGCTTACCGCTGGCATGAAGACCATTGTAATCCCAGACATGACGCCAGGAATACTTAATGGCAAGATGATTTTTCTTAAAACCATCTTGTGATCGGCACCTAAATCACCTGCTGCTTCAATAAGCCCTTTATCAATTTTTGATAAAACAGTGTAAATCGGCAGCACCATAAATGGCAGAAAGTTATATACCATTCCCAAAAGAACTGCACCATCAGTAAACAATAGATTCACTGTCGGTAGTCCTAATAAAGAAAGCATTTTATTTAAAAATCCATTTTTCTGTAGAATTGTCATCCACGCATATGTTCTTAAAAGAAAATTCATCCACATGGGTAAAATCAATAGTAAGGCCATGATTTTTTGTGTCTTGGGTTTCATGTTTGCAATGATATATGCAATAGGATAACCAATAATCAAACACAATATTGTGGCTTCAAGCGCCAGCAAAACCGATTTAGCAAACACCTTCAAATATAAGGGTTGAAGAAATGTCCTATACCCTTCAAGCGAGAACATCAATTCCCCCGTAGCCGGTGATGTCTTTACAAAACTATAGTAAATGACCAAGAGCAGTGGCAATACAATAAATATTCCACTCCATAAAACGTAGGGATGACCACTGTATTTCTTAAGCATTGTCCATCACCTTCTTCATTATATGAATATCCTCAGGATCAAGTCGCATCCCAACCATTTCACCTATATGAGAAAGATCAGTGCTATGGACAAGCCACTCAAGGTCACCGTTACGTACCAGCATTTCATAGTGAACGCCTTTGAATATAACGGATTCAACAAGACCTGTTACTATTCCCTCAGCCGGTGGTACAATCATGACGTCCTCAGGTCTAACGACTACTTCAATCGGTGTTTGCTCACCGAATCCTTCGTCGACACAGTTCCAACGAACGCCTGCAAAATCAACAACAAGATCTTTGACCATCGTGCCATCAAAAATATTCGATTCACCAATGAAATCTGCAACAAATGCATTGTCCGGTTCGTTATATATATCCGTCGGCGATCCAACCTGTTGAATAAGACCATCATTCATGACGATTATTTTGTCCGACATGGTCAGCGCCTCTTCTTGATCATGGGTAACATATACAAATGTGATGCCCACTTCACGTTGCATGTTTTTTAATTCAACTTGCATTTCTTTTCGTAGCTTTAGATCCAAAGCACCTAGGGGTTCATCCAACAATAGCACTTTCGGCTCATTAACCAACGCTCTGGCAATGGCAATTCTCTGCTGTTGCCCACCACTAAGTGAATTGATACTTCTGCTAGCAAATCCTCTTAGATTCACCAGTTCAAGCATGCGCTCAACTCTTTTTTGTATCTCTTTTTCAGGTGTTTTATTGATTCGTAAACCAAAAGCGATGTTCTCAAATATATTCATATGTGAAAACAAGGCGTATTTTTGGAATACGGTATTGATTTGACGCTGGTATGGTGGTACTGCTGTTATGTCTTTGCCATCAAAGTGTATTGTCCCACTTGTTGGCTGTTCAAATCCAGCAATCATCCTTAACGTTGTGGTCTTCCCACAACCACTTGGTCCAAGTAGCGTCAAAAATTCTTTTTCTTTAACCCAGAAATCAATGTTTTTTACAACTGGTGTATCATCGTAAGATTTTACTAAGTTTTTCCCCTCAATAATTCTTTTACTCAATGTTCACCCTCCAAATATAATTAGTCTAAAAATTAGGTGGTGTTGCAACCATCAATATTTTTGCTTCTGTCTTTCCTGCGTTTTCTATCGTATGATTACAGTTCGGTTTATAACAAAAGCTATCACCTTTTTTTGCTTTATACTTTTTGTGCCCCAGCGTGATAATAACACTGCCAGCAAACACATATCCAAATTCCTCACCCTGATGCGGCGTATCTTCCATATACTGGCCACCAGGCTTTATAATCAACATGATTTGTTCCATCATGTTCTTTTGTGCATTGGGTATAATCCAGTGGACCTCATGTTTTAACTCATCGTCTACAGATTCAAACGCATCATGAGGTTTAAATACGATTTTTTCTTCTTCTTTCTCACTAAAGAAATCGTTTAGGTTCGTTCCCAAACTTTCAAGTATGTCAACTAAACTAGCTATAGAAGGGGATGTCATATCTCTCTCTAGTTGTGAAATAAAGCCTTTAGATAGTTCACACCTATTTGCTAATTCTTCCTGAGTAAGGGAGTTTTCCAATCGTAACCGTTTAATTTTTTCTCCAATATTCAATGTTTCGCCTCCAGTTTTGGCTAGTTTATTATTACTAAACTTTTAATTCAATTTATTATAATCCGCCTCTCTATATCTCGTCAATATAAAAACAAAAAAAGTTCTTCAAAATGAAGAACTTTTTTACCCTGACTAAACAAAATTTTCTGAACACTTATATATACAGCCTTTCAGACCTTTTGAAATTCCCCGTTTCTACTTCAGTTAATCCACCAAACAGTAGATTTTCCGATAGCTCAATAATACTATCAATTGAGTAGTCTTTTGAAATTTCTTGCATCTGACGCACCATTCTATTGTGTAAACCACGTTCCTTATATAAAACTTCAACACAGCAACCAATCGCTTCTGGCGTTGAACCTCTCATTGCGACGCCTTGTGTTTCCAAAAATTCAGCGTTTTCCTCTTCTTGCCCTGGAATTGCAAACGGAATGATCATCGGCACAGACTTTTGTAATGCCTCTGTCGTCGTTAGGCCACCTGGTTTGGTAATCAACACATCTGCTTCAGACATCAATTTCGGTATTTCTCGAGTAAAACCATAAACCACTACCCGATCGCCATCGATATAGTTTTTGTATTGCTCATGAATGGTTTCATATAATTTCTCATTTTTACCACATACAACTTTGACGCGATAAGACTCGTTCATCACAACTTCTTTGATTACATCAGCAATTTTAGAAACCCCCATACTCCCTGCCATTACCAATACATTAAACGGCATTTGTTCTTCAGTTTTCCTACTTTGCAGTTTTTTAACCTCACCATCCAAGAAGGCCAAGTTAATCGGAATACCAAAAGGATGGATCTTATGCTCTGGGATACCCTTGGATACAAGAGATTGTTTTGTATAATCACTGCCAACAATATATGCATCCACCAACTGAGAATAATAAGCAAAATGTGCTCTAAAATCGGTTACAACAGAAATGAATATTGCCTCGATTTCTCTTTTTCTTTTAAGCGCCGTTACGATGCCCACTGCAAAAGGATGTGTTGCTATAATAATATCAGGACGACTGCCTTTGATGATTTTATTTAATTTAAGATTTACGCCTGGCAATCCATAACGGTTGACCAATTTATTGAAAGCTTTCATATCAGCTACTTCGTACATCGCTTTATAAACTTCTGGCATATTTGCCGCCACAAATTCATAGCCCTCACCGATGACTTTGTCATAAGCTCGGTGTGTCTCTTTTAAAATATCTACTATTTGTACCTGATGACCGACACGTTCATATTTTAATTGAAGTGATTTAGCTGCTTGATTATGTCCAGCGCCTGTAGATGCCGTTAGAATCAATACCTTACTCATAGTTTATTCCTCCAATCCCTTAATTCCTCTAAAGAATATCAAAGGACTATGTAAACAGAATTAGATTTTCATTAAAAAATCATTAAGATTCCTTACGGAAAACTTAAAAAGAAGCAAGCCATCTGGCTTGCTTCTACTGTTTATAAGTTGTTATTTCTTTGAAATCCCATCAATCAATTCAACAAGTTGTCCAACTTCAGGTTTACTTAGCTGTGCATCCGCACCAACCGCTTCCCCTTTATGTCTTAATTCACCAGTAATCAGTGATGAGAAAATAATGACCGGTAACGTTTTAAGCACCTTGTGTTCTTTGACCTGACGCGTCAATGTATGACCATCCAACCTCGGCATTTCTATATCTGTGATGAGAACACTTACTTCATCAGTGAAGTCATCACCAAATGCTTCCGCTAGTCCGTTTAAATATTTATATGCCTGTTCACCATCGTTGTAGAACTTCATATTATGGAAGCCTGCTGTCGTCAATGTATCTTTTAAGACCTGTCTGATCATCGGTGAATCATCTGCAAGAACCAAATTGATGCCAGAACGGTCTTTCGATTCTACTGATGCCATTCTTTCTTGCGTGATACCTGTTTGTGGACTGATGTCCATAACAATCTTCTCAAAATCAAGCATCATCAAAATCTTTTCATTTAAGTTGATGTTACCGATAACCAATGATGAACTTGTAATTTCGCTTGGCTTAAGAATCTGCGTCCATCCAATTCTAGATATTCCTAAAACTTCATCGATTGCAAAAGCAACCTTCATATTGTTAAATTCACAAACAAGCGTCATGCTCTTTTCAACTTCCTCATTTTTGATGTTTTCAAGAACCATACGCATATCAATTACTGTTATTACATCTCCACGAATCAACGAAATTCCTGGAACAGCTGGATGAGCGTTTGGTACTTTTGAGATGTTGTCAATGTTCAGAATTTCCTTAACCTTAACCACATTAATCGCATAATGCTCACCTTGTACTGTAAAGTGCAATATCTCCAATTCACCTGTGCCACTCTCAAGTAGGATACCATCTTCTTTATTCATACCAAAACCTCCAATTTCTTATACTATTGTGAATATACCCATCCTTATATTAAATATCACATTTTTTTAAGTCTGCTTATATTATACACTAGTTTTTTTTATTCGCCTACTAAAGATTGGTAAATGTCTATGATTGTCGCCATTTGGGACAACTAATTATAAAGCCATTTTTAGCAGGGTGTTTTTATGTATCTTATTAAATAAATATATTATGAAGCCTTATCTCTGGATTAGTTGATAGAAGTCAACCAGTATGAGTTCTACAACGAACCGCCAATATGGCGAATAATATACTTTACTTTAAGCGACACCGACCATCGAGGTCAGATGTCCTCTTACTCATTTCCTTCGGAAACTCGGCCTATAAAAAAAAGGATGCTAATAAAAGCACCCTTTCTAAATGTAATATTATAATAAGCCCATATCTTTGCCGACTTGCTCAAAGATTTCTACAGCTCTTGTTAATTGCTCTTCTGTGTGTCCTGCTGTTACCATACAACGTACACGTCCAGTTCCTTTAGGTACTGTTGGGAATATGATTGGTGACGCAAATACGCCAGCTTCCATTAATCTCTTAGAGAATTCAACTGTCTTACCTTCTTCTCCAATGATTACCGGTGTAATAGGTGTTTCACTTTCGCCAGTGTCATACCCTAACTTACCAAGCTTTTCTTTAAATACTTTCGCATTTGCCCAAAGCTTATCCGATAACTCAGTTGATTCCATTAATACTGTTACCGCTTCAATAATCGCACCAACTGCTGCAGGTGGTAATGATGTAGAGAATAGGAATGGTCTACCTCTGTGTAATAACCATTCTTTCATTACTTTGCTACCAGCTACATAACCACCGATAACACCGATTGCTTTTGAAAGTGTACCAATTGTAAAGTCTACTCTTCCGTGTAAGTTGAAGTGGTCAACTGTACCTCTACCACCTTCACCTAATACACCAGAACCGTGAGCGTCATCTACATACGTTAACGCTTCATACTGTTCAGCTAATTCAACAATTTTAGGTAACTTTGCAACGTCACCGTCCATACTGAATACACCGTCAGTGATGATTAACACAGTATTATAATCTTTACGCTTTTCCTTAAGAATTCTTTCAAGATCTTCCATGTCACTGTGCTTGAATACCACTTTGTCAGCTTTAGAAAGCTTAACGCCATCGATGATACTTGCATGGTTTAAAGCGTCTGAAATTATTAAATCACCTTTGTTTGTAATCGCTTGGATAACACCAGCATTACAGTTAAAGCCTGATTGGAATACCATTACAGCTTCTTCTTTTTTGAACTTGGCAAGAATTACTTCTAATTCTTCATGAATATCCATGTTTCCGATAATCGGGCGAACCGCTCCAGATCCTACACCATACTTTTCAACAGCCTCAATTGCTGCTTTCTTTAGTCTTGGGTGGTTTGCTAATCCTAAGTAGTTGTTTGAAGACAGGTTGATTACCTTATTACCGTTTAACACGATCTCCGCTTCATTCGGTCCTTCAAGTACAGGTAGTGTTCTATAAACACCTTGATCCTTCAACTCTTGAACACTGTCTTGTAAATACTTTAATTCATGCACATTTGACATAAGACACCTCCGCTTTATTTATTCATTTTATGGGTAAAACTTCGACAATCATCTTGTTTCATCAGTTCAATACCCTATTTAAAATCTTTCGAATCATCTTATTAGGAAGAACTGTACAACTCCCTAATCATACAATTCTTTTTCCCAATATAATTCGCTTCTCGTGTTTAGTATACTATAATTTTATCAAAATTTCATTTAATATTTTTAAAATTCATTTCACTAAAAAACCCTTGGTTTTCCAAGGGTTTTTAACGCTTAAACAAGCTATTTCCATATGATGAAAAGGATGTGAAGCTTTTTTAAATATACTATATAAAATTCACTTTTTTTAAAATTATGAAATTTTATTTTACTATGTGTAAAATCGATTCACATTCCCTTTTTATCGTTTCGTCCATGGTATTTTCTAGAATTTCCCGACAAATTATTGCGATTTTCTCAGACCGACAGTGGTACAACGCCCATAGAATGTAGGGTGTGTGATAATCATTATCATTTTTTAGAAGGTCCATCAAAAAAAGTACAGATTTTTTATCTTTTTTATTGCCAAGCGCAATAATGGCATTTCTTTTAAGAATTTTTGCACCGCGCCATGCAAATCCAGTTTCCCTATATCGACGCATCAATTGTTTATTCGACGTTGACAAGAATTCCATTAAATCAATTCGATTTAAGCTTTTTCTTTTATATACCTCTGGAATTTCCTGCTTTGTTCGATTAGCAGGGCAAATGAGCTGACAATGGTCACAACCATATACCGACATACCAATCAGCTCACGTTCCTCCCATGTCAAATGTTCTTTCTTTTGGGTCAAATAAGAAATACAGCGCTGCCCCATGAATTCAAACGCATCCGTCAATGCATTTGCAGGACAGTTCCGAACACAAGCATAACAAGTCTCACATCTCAATGCGCGAAGTGTATTGTTAGACACCACTGTTGTTTCAACACCGATGATTTCCCGATCAAGCATCAAATAGCCGATATAAAACTCGGTCCCATAATACGCATTCATCAGGCACTGATTTTTTCCATAAGCCCCAATTCCTGCACGATGAGCGATATGACGATCGATGAGGGGCCCTGTATCCACTTGTTTTAACGAGACGACTTCAGGATCGATGTTCTGAATGTATGTTTCCAGCAGCGACAACTTCTCTTTAACCACTTGATGATAATCATACGCCCAAGCCATATTGCTGATAAATCCATCCAGTGCTTCTTGGCCATCTAATTGAAGTTTCTCATCTGTGTTATAAGGGATACCAATGACGATTATTTCCTTGCAAACAGGAAAAACAGCCTCAACATTCTGACGCTGTTCAATCGTTGTCTCACCAAAAAAAATGTATTGGTTGTTTCTATGATGCTCTTTAAGTGTTGAAACAAGTTCCTCATCATGAAATGGTTTTACAACACCGACAATCGGCACATTTATTTCAGACATGTATTGTTCCAACAATTCCAGTTTATGATTCTTATTCATTACTTCTCATACTTTCTCAACAAAGCAATTTCCTCGCCATAACCATTTAGCTCATTTGGTGTTTCAAGATAGAATGGCAAATGTTTTAACTTTGGATGGTTGATAAAATTCACAAGCCCTTCCAGACCTAACGTTCCTTTACCAATCTGTTCATGTCTATCCTTATTGCTACCAAAAGGCATTTTACTATCATTAAGATGAACGGCTTTTAAACGATGTAGACCAATTTTTTCGTCAAATTCGGTCAGCACGTTGTCTAAATCGTTAACAATGTCATACCCTGCCGAAAATAAGTGACATGTATCCGCACAGACACCAAGCATCTTATTGTCTTTGACGCCATCGATGATCATCTTCAACTCATCAAAGGAACGGCCTATTTCAGTTCCCTTGCCTGACATTGTTTCAAGCAGGATGTAGGTCTGCTCATTGACTGCAATACCAGCATCTAAAATCTCAATGATTTTCGAGACGCCTTCTTCAACACCCTGGCCAACATGGGATCCAGGATGGAAATTATATAAGTTCATTCCTAACTGTTCCATACGCTGTAAATCATCTAAAAATATTTGTCTCGCAAAATCCCTTGTTTCTTCTTTTGCAGAAGCCATATTCATCGTATAAGGCGCGTGGGCTAGGGGCATAAATAACTTGTGTTCCGCTGCAATCGCCCTATACTTTTCTAAATCGGCTGGATCAATTGCTTTTGCTTTTCCACCTCTGGGGTTTCTAGTGAAAAACTGAAACACATTACCTTCTATACCTACTGTTTGTTTCGCAGCATTTGCAAAGCCTTTTGCAATACTCATATGACAACCAATTTTCATGTGCTACTCCTTTTCAAGTGGTGTTATAACAACACCTGCCGAGCATTTTATCTTGTTTGCAACGTCCTTGCTACCACGATAAGGCTCAAGCATCGCTGAAATTTTATTATTCAATTCACTGATTTCTTCTTTTGTAAGATAAATGTTTCCATCGTAAGTGATTTTACTCGGTAAAGTAATCTCCTCATTTCGAGAATTCTCGATAAAATCTTTATTGATTCTATCAAACACTGCTGATTTAAATTTATCTACTTCGTCGCTACTATTTGTAATCTTACTGTCAATAACAAACGACTTCGCTATTGGCTGATAGTATTTTTCTATAACGCCATATTTAGGACTTTCTTTCACAAGTTCCAAAAGGCCGACTTTCGCCAATAACTTGATATGATAATTCACTTTTGAATGAGGCTCTCCAATTTTGGAACTAATATGCTTTGCTGTAGCAGCTTCCCCATTAAACGCCTCAATGATACTAATTCGATAAGGACTCGATAACGCCTTTATCTGTTCTAAATCTTTTACCACAAAAACCTCGTTCATACCGCACCTCCACTATACTTCCATAATAAAATAAGTTATATCATCTTCTAGGTCTTCCACTAATGGGTCTATTTTACTTTTTAACACGCCATAAAATTCTTTTAATGGTCTATCACTATATTGGACTGCCAACTCAACTAGTTCATCTTCATCCATAGTTTTATTCTTGTATTGATCGATAAGTCCATCCGTATAGAAAATCACACGGTCGCCTCGCTCAAGTTCCAACTTTGCACTGATATACTCCGGCGTAAAGAAATCACTCATTTTACATATTGGGAATCCTGAACTTTCTTCGAGGTAGCCTACTTCACCAGTTCTTTTAACGACTATCGGATAACAGTTCATCCCACCACTACAATAGGTCAACATCCGCGTTGTTATATTATACGAAGCAAAAAATATAACCATGTGCATTTCCTCTGGAAAATTCATTTTATTAAATTCCTCATAAAAATGCCTTAAGTTACGATGAGGCTTCAACCCTCTATACCGTTTTATCAATCGTTCTGTCGACTTAATATAGTTATTACAGAACATGGTCATCAGCGCTGCCGATATACCGTGTCCCGAAACATCCAATACATACATGCCTATATTTTCGTCATCAATTCTATAAATATCGTAAAAGTCGCCACTTAACCGCTCACAGGGAAAGTACTCCGACATAAATATCGTATTTTTAAAACTTAGTTTTTTCAACGGCAACAACGACTGCTGAATACGTTTTGCATATTCGAGTTCGTTGATCAACCGGGTATTTACTTCTTTTATTTCCGTTGTACGTTTTGAGATTATTTTTTCTAAATTATCAGCATACAGCTTGATCTGACTTTCAGCGTTCACTATATTTTCAAAAGGTTTAAACACCTGATCAACATATAGTGCTCTCGCTATGACCATTAAAGCTATACAAGAATACACCCTTGGTAAAATCAGTCCCATTTGACTGACATTTTCAAAATTCATCCTAAAGGCCACTGAAAACACGAGCACTGTCAACCCCGATGCCATACTTAAAGCCGTCTGATTCTGGGTTTCATAATAGTGTTTTAAATTAAAAATTGCCGCTATTGCAAACATGCCCGAAATAAAATATTCCAAAACAGTTTTGATGACATGAATCTCAGGAGACAATCGAATCATTTCATTGAAGGGATTTAACGATAGAACAATTGCGATTGCAATCACCGTCAAAGACGTTACAAAAACAGCTCCGACGACGTTATAAGAATCCTCGTTTTTTTCGCTATCTTCTTTGATACTGCTGATCATTATTCCTGCACTGAGAATACAGGCACTTAAAGTCGTATATATCTCAGATGGATTTGAAAAAACTTCAGAATAAAATTTTACCGAAAATACCATTTCCAGAGAAGCGACAATCAAGAATGTGTATGTATAGATTTCAGCGCTTTTGCGCTTGTATATAACAAATGAGAGGAAACACATATAAAATACAATAAAGTAGAGGATGACCTCTGTCGTTCGTAGTAGATTTTTGACAAATAAGGTGTCGGACGTTCTTACAAATGTATAAATCATTGGATCACTTGAAAAAAACAAGTACAACCCAAATAAAGCTAACATAATTGTTAACAACGGGTAGAATCCATTCGACTCAAAATTTTGGAGTTCTATATCCAAATATTTTTTCCATCCCTTTCTCATACCACACCTCATATTTTGACTAACAAAAAAATAATTCTATATGTAATTATAACATTTTTATGAATAAATAAAAGTAGGTCACATCGAGTGACCTACACTTTACTTGTTTTCTTCGAAAACGCGACCTATAAAAGTAGGTCGCATCGAGCGACCTACACTTTGCTTATTCTCTAAATGCACTACCACCAATAAATTCTTTCAGAATCGAAATGTTCATGACCAATTCATCATCATCTATTGATTTTACATAACTTAAGAATTTCAATAATCGTTTTGCTTCTGAATACTCCGCCTCTTCATTGGTAATTTGCTCTAATAATGGTTCTGCATGTTTCTTAAGAACAGCCAATTCGTAAACAAGAGCTGAATTGAAGATAACATCTGCATCTTCCTGATAAGGAAAAATATTATGTTCTTCCCCTTTTCTCACTGATGGCCACTGGGTAATCGTTCCTCTAGCATCGTGTCCTCTGTAGTTAAAATCTCTCACGATACGTCTCAGCAATCGAGTGTCCGTTGTTGGAATACGATTATGATGATCGATATTCAACTGCGTCAACGCACTGATATATATTTTATATTTATCTTTTCTATAGATGTCACGAGTAAACTGCTCATTTAATCCGTGAATACCTTCGATAATAATCAACTGATCTTCCTTGATCTTTAATTGGTTGCCATTGTACCGCCTCTTACCTTCTTTGAAGTCAAAAGTAGGTAAATCCACCATTTCACCTGCCAATAATTGACTCAGGTCATGATTAAATTGTTCAACATCCACTGCGTCTATTGATTCAAAGTCATACTTCCCGTCTTCATCAAGAGGCGTATACTCTCTATCAACAAAATAATCATCCGTAGACATGGTAATTGGATTCAAGCCATTCACTTTCAATTGGACTTTCAGCCGATTCGCAAATGTTGTCTTCCCTGAAGACGATGGACCAGCTATTAGTACAACCCGTTTGCCGGTTTGTGTAATCATATCTGCAATTTGCGCTATTTTCTTTTCTTGCAATGCTTCAGCGATACGAACAATTTCACCGCTTCTACCTGCTGTGATACAGTCATTTAAACTGGCAACATCTGAAACACCGAGAATCTTTCCCCATGCTTCCGATTCACCGAAAATCGATGCAAGTTTAGGCGTCTCTTTAAACTCAGGCAACTGATCCTTTGAAAAGTTAGTCGGATGTCTTAAAATAACACCATTGTCATATTTGATCAGGCCAAAAGACTTTACATAACCGGTACTTGGCACCATGTAACCATAAAAGTAATTTTTCAGCCAACCACATGAATAAATGTTAATAGAATCACTGTCTCTATACTTCAGCAAATTCACCTTTGAGTACATGTGATAAGACTCAAATATCTTCAACGCTTCTTCTTTTTTCATAGACGTTTTTATAAACGGTTCATCCGCTTCAACAAGTTCATGCATACGTTGTTCTATGGCTATAATGTCCTTTTTAGACAGATCATGTTCATGATCCAGTTCACAATATAGGCCCTTACTCAAAGAATGCTGAACATTTACAAAAATATTTTTATGTAATTCCATACTTGCTCTCAAGAAAATAAACAGTAAACTTCGTTGGTAGATTCGCATGCCATCAATGCTTTTTAAATCAACAAATTCGATCGTTGCATCCTCGTCAAATACGTAAGTAAGTTCGCGCAACGTGTTATGCACTTTGGCCGCTACAATCATTGAAGGGCGTCCACTTTGGATTTGCTCGACTAATGCTTCAATGTTTTGTCCTTCAGTTACTTGATAAGCAGCACCACCAATTTCTTGTATCGTAAATTGCTTCATAACATACCTCCTATTTTACTTGTCCAAATTCATTCACTGGCAACACTCTAATTAATATTTTACCGCGAATATCCTCATAATCGACCAGACCAACTTGATCACTTCTGCTGTCCATACTCACTTCCCGGTTATCACCAAGTACAAACACCTTATTCTTAGGAATAGTCATTTGCAATTCACCGTCAGTATAAGGTTCCAAGACATAGGATTCCATCATTTTTTGCTCATTGATATAGACAGCACCCTCTTTTATATCTACAACATCACCGGGTACAGCTATAATTCTTTTGATTAAATCTTTCGGTGCCCCATCTAGTGTTTTGAGGTTGGTCTTAAAAACAATAATATCCCCACGCTCTGGTGAATCTATTAGATAAGATACCTTATCAATTATCAAATAATTACGATCATTAAGTGTCGGCGTCATGGAACTGCCACTCACCAACGTTGGCCGTATTGTCAACGATAATACCCCACCTACTACAAGTGCTAGTACAATTGCTCTTAACCATTCCATCAATTCTTGACGTCTCTCATCAGATGTCATGGCCTCACCTCGCTAATCTAATATTTCGATACGTTGTAACTCTTGAACAATAAAATCATTGATATTAATATATTTCTTACGCTCTACTTTCAGATCATTCAACTGCAGGCATACGCGAAAATCATCGATGACATTATATGGATTCCCATATAACCGATAAATTTCATCTACCGATACACCCACAAATCCATGCCCAACAATTGATCCGTTTCTCAGTTCAATCAAGTTGTTCATTTTATCCGAATTTATAATCTTCAACACTTCATACACGGCATAATCATTTTGATGATATTTCTTAAAATAGTGAGACAAGCCAAAAACTAAATTTGCATTATAAATCTTATAATGTTTCCTTAGATTTTTCATAATGTTCCGCTTTGACATCACATCCAAATGAAATGAAAATCGGTTTTTGTTCAAACTCCTTTTGACAAACATGTACTTTAGAATTGCTTCCTTAAATCGATAGACACGCCCTAAAAAATCTATATACTCTTCATTGACTATTTGAAACTCAATATTTTCAACAAGTTCAGAAAATATCGTCAAAGGATCTCCGTCTATCAGCAACTCCAAATTTTTCTTCAAGTATTTCATCTCAGATGTGCCTTTTGTTTCATCAGTTAATTGATTCAACAAATAACGTGCCGTATGAAAATCAAAGTTAATCGCATAACGACAAGAATCTAAAATAATCGCTACATCGCTTTCTTCTAAATCATTTTCTTGTAAAATTTCTAATGCGCCACCATAGTCATAACGGTCAATTAACTTTAAAATTACTTCATAAGAATGAATCATATGCGAGCACATCTCCTTAAGGTCTCTTACTGAATAGCGTCTATGAATGTATCAATTTCAACCGACGAACAGGTAAACGTTCGTCCGTCTATAATTACTTTATACCCATGTAGCAACTGGTTTCTAACGTTTTTTACAAATTTACCGCCATATTTTTTATCTCCGACAATCGGATGTCCTATACTGGCAAGGGATGCTCTGATTTGATGGGTTCTTCCTGTTAAGAGTTCGACTTCAACAAGCGTATATGCACCAACCTGTTTTAGCGCCTTATACTTGGTATGACAATACTTCTCCCCTTTATCAGAGTCTTTGTACAAGGTCACTTTGTTGGTACGTTCATCTTTATCAAGGGTTCCTTTTATCTCTCCACTGCCTTTAAGTGCCCCTTCTACTACCGCCAGATAGTACTTTTGTATCGCTCTCTCACGCATTGCCTCGTTATATTTCTTAAGAGCGTCGTAAGTCTTACAGAATATAACGATACCGCTTGTATTTTTGTCCAGCCGTTGGATAGAGGCCGGTTTGAATGTCCTAGTCGCCAAATGTCGCAAGTATAAATTCACCTTGGTCGACAAAGTATCCTTGTACTCGTTTTGATCTGGATGGGTCAGTAAACCTTTCGGTTTGTTGACGATCAACAGGTCTTCATCCTCATAAACAATGTCCAAATTTACTTTTTCTGCCGTAAATACTTTCTCCTCTTTAATCAACGCATCAAATGAATCATCACTTAAATATACTTGAATAACATCACCTTCTTGAAGAAAATAATCCTTTTGTGTTGTTCTTACACCATTGATTTTGAATACTTTTTTTCGGAGTAGTTTATACATGTTCGTTCGTGTTGAGTTGTTGAAATATTTTAGCAGAAACCTATCCAGGCGCTGCTCCTTTTCGTTGCTACCAATAACAATTTCTTTCATTTTCGCCTCTCTTATATCTTAGCCAATATTAGCTCTTCGTACTTCTCAATTGGTTGATACCCTATTTTGAGATATAAATCCCTTGCCGACACATTCTTTTCTTCTACAATCAGCACCGGTCGTTTTCCTTCTTTCAATGCCATTTCGGTCAGAAGAAGAGACATATTCTTTCCATACCCAATCTGCCTTCTTCTAGGATGGGTATAAATGCCACCAATAAGCATGTCCTCTTCATAAGAAAATTCTACCAATCCTTGCGCGACCACACGTTCACCTTCCGTCAGGAAATAGTAACGATTCCTCAATCGCGTGTCGCCTATTTTGATTTTCAACTGATTAATTGATAATGGGTTTCTTGAAAATGCCTGTTCCGCTCCAATCAAGAAATCTACCGCCGTATTAAAATCAATATCAGCACCAGTTACAAATGGCACTTCCGCTTTAATCCTCGCTCCTTCGTAAGCCATTAAAATCAACTCTTTATGCTGATATAACGGCATTACCCGCTCAATCATTTTATAGATCGCTTTCACAACTGAAACCGTCCCTCTGATAATTGCCGGCTGATGATACTTAATAATCTTTAGCAAGTCCATCTTCTTAAATGCTTGTTCCGATTCAAAAAAAGGAAAAAGGACTTTTGACTTATTCACATAAACAATCCCTTTTAAAGCCCCTTCTTCTCGATATATATAATATGTTGCCGTCGCATCTATGGTTTCACGACGTTCCCCATTTTTATGGTAAAATCCTTGCATAATAAAAAAACATGATGACATGTTTGCTTTAACATAATCGTGAGCTTCTAAAAGCTCACTATCTTTTAATCTAAAAAACTCACCCATACTATTCACCCACTTGTGCAATACTATAATCTTACTTAAATTGTAACATGTATTTAATCTTTTTAAAACTGCTGAAGCATTGGTTTTTACAACTAATTGTGATATCCTAAGTATAGAATTTTACAGGGAGGAATCCACATGTTAGAAAAAGTAAAAGACTTTTTTTATGACATTAGCGACGTCATATTATCTATACTTATTATCGCAATAATGTTTTATACAATTTCATGGAAATTATCAGATACAATGTCTTATACACCAACAATCAGCTTACCGTTTTTATCATCAGAAGAGCCTACTACGGAAGAACCTATCGTCACTGACGATTCTACACACGTAGCCATTACAGATGATGCTGCTGCAGTTATCGGTAGCGACACAGGCGATGCAGGTGAAATTATCGACATGACACCTGAGGAACCTATTGAAACACCTGAGGCTGTAGAACCCACAACACCAGAAGCTGCAAAACCAGAAGGTGAGAACATCAATGTCATTACTGTACAAGAAGTAAGTTTCATCGTCCCAAGCGGCATGTTGGCTTCAAAAATCATTCAGAAACTAGAAGATGAAGGTCTTATCGATGACCGTTCAGCCTTCACAAGACGTCTTTCAGAAAGAAAGTTGGACAGCAAATTGAGATCTGGCACATTCCAGCTATCAACGGATATGACGTATGATCAGATCATCAATAAATTGACGGGACAATAATTTTAATTAATTTAATAGGTAATGCAATTATCCATTTACACATTAGAAAGACTTCAATTCCAATTGAAGTCTTTTTTCATGCTAACAAGTATTCGCAACAAGAGAATTTATCCATTCATCGTTGATACAACTATCTATTGACATAAAAAAGACTTCGAAATAATGGCTCTTTGGCTCAGATGATGGCCGTCAACAAATTCAGAACTGTTTTGGGGATTAGACGCGACACACTGTCTGAGCTGATAAGCGAGTTTTGTCGTGTCCACCAAAGCGGAGATGGATTTGTATGACTGCCACAGCTGAACAACTAAGTCAGTATTGCGAAGTCTTACTTTGGTCAATGGATATTGCGTATCACTAGCGATCTCTTTGTTGTAACAAAACCAATTCTTCTTCCGTCAATTCTCTAGACATACCCTCATCAAGAGTTTCGTCCAATTGTAAGGAACCCATAGAAATACGCTTCAGATACGTTACTTCTTTGCCTCTATTCAAGAACATTCTTTTGATTTGATGATATTTCCCTTCGTATATCGTCACTTGAATTTCAGACGTTTCACCACTTTTCATGATTACTAGATCTGACGGTAACGTCACGTACTCGTCATTGATGTTCAGCCCCTTAGCAAATGCTTTTACATCCGCTTCGGTTACTTCGCCATCTATTTCTGCATAGTATGTTTTAGGGACATGTTTTTTAGGACTTAATAAATCATGTGACAACTTTCCATCGTTTGTCAAAATCAATAATCCTACAGTATCTTTGTCAAGTCGTCCCACTGGATGAATGTCATAATACGTAAATTCCTCTTCTAATAAATCAATGACCGTTTCATCAACCTTATCTTTTGTAGCTGAAATGACCCCCGCTGGTTTATTCATCATTAAATAAACAACAGGCTTATAAACAACGCGTTCACCATTAACAAGTATTTCATCAGTCTCTGGATCAACATGTAATGATGCCGTTTTAGGAAATTCGCCGTTTACTTTTACCAGTCTCTTCTTGATGCCAATCTTTATGTCTTTTCTTGAGCCATAACCCATATTACCCAACAATTTGTCTAATCTCATTTTTACTCCTACTTTCTACTACCATAAACATGGATAAAAATATCCAAATAACTTAAATAGTATATCATATTAAAAATGTTGTTTCAGTAGCAACTAGGGTAGAGATAGAGTATAATACAAGTGATAGTTTTATAATTTAAGGAGGTTCTTATGCCATTAGTAACTACAAAAGAAATGTTTAAAAAGGCCTATGAAGGTAAATACGCTGTTGGTGCTTTCAACGTAAACAACATGGAAATCATCCAAGGGATTGTTGAAGCAGCAGCAGAAACTAAATCGCCACTTGTTCTTCAAGTATCAGCTGGCGCAAGAAAATACGCAAATCCAATTTACTTAAAGAAGCTTGTTGAAGCTGCTATCGCAGATAGCGGTGTAGATATTGCTTTACATTTAGATCATGGTGACAGTTTTGAAATTTGCAAGCAATGTATCGATGATGGCTTTACATCAGTTATGATTGATGGCTCTGCGTTATCATACGAGGAAAACATCGAATTAACGAAACAAGTTGTAGAATACGCTCATCCTAGAGGCGTTGTTGTAGAAGCGGAATTAGGAAAATTAGCTGGTGTTGAAGATGAAGTGAACGTTAGTGCAGAAGACGCAACGTACACAGATCCTGACCAAGCAGTCGATTTCGTAAAGAGAACCGGATGTGATTCACTGGCTATCGCCATTGGTACAAGTCATGGTGCTCACAAGTTTACTGGCGAGCCAAAACTTGACTACGACAGACTAGAAAAAATCACCAACCTATTACCAGGCTACCCACTTGTATTACATGGTGCTTCGACAGTTGTCAAAGAATTTGTTGATATGTGTAACGAATATGGTGGTGACATTCCTGGCGCACAAGGTGTACCAGAAGATATGCTTAAAAAAGCTGCATCATACGGTGTATGTAAAATCAACATCGATACGGATTTAAGACTTGCAATGACGGGTGCTATCCGTAAGAATATCATTGATAACCCATCTAACTTCGACCCGAGAAAATACTTAGGCGCAGGTAGAACAGCAATCAAGGATATGGTTCAGCATAAGATTGTAAACGTACTTGGCTCTGATAATACGTTATAGTACGGCCCTATCAATTGGATCAATAAAACACACAAATAAAAAAACTCCGCATTTCTAAGAAATGCGGAGTCTTATTTTTTTAACGAATTAACACTTTTCTGGCTCAGGGTACTCAACGCCAAAAGTATCTACTGTCACTTTTTTCATGATTTGGTCAGCTTCAGGTCTGTCCATACGGTCAGTGTATTGAGCTGCAATTTCATCAACGACATCAATACCTTCGATTACTTGTCCAAAACCAGCGTATTGACCATCAAGATGTGGTGATTTTTCATGCATTACAAAGAACTGTGAGCCGCCTGAGTTTGGTGCAGCAGTTCTAGCCATCGATAATACACCTTTGTCATGCTTTAGGTTGTTATTGAATCCATTTGTTAAGAATTCTCCTTTGATACCGTATCCTGGTCCACCCATACCTGTTTTCTCAGGGCATCCACCTTGAATCATGAATCCTCTAATAACTCTGTGGAAAATCAATCCATCATAATATCCTTTTTGAATAAGTGAAATAAAATTATTCACTGTATTTGGAGCTATTTCAGGATACAACTCAGCTTTGATAATACCGCCATTTTCCATTTCTATTGTAACTATTGGATTTTGTGCCATTTTTATCATCCTCTCTTCTTTAACTTTACTTTAATACCCAGCGTTAAAAAGACGCCTAGTAACAAAAACATAATAGCAGAAACATAGATATTATACCATCTTTCTATTTTATTAAACAACATTTTACTTGGTATCGTATAAACAAAATAATACTCTAGAGGCTCAGAGTAATGAACCAATGAATATTCCTCTAAATAATTGCCTTCAATGGTTTTGGAAATTGTTCGAAACATTTCATGATGTCTAAATTGATACCAATACCACAATGGTAAATTACTGAGTTCATCTTTAAGTTTTCTGGAGTCAAACTTATCTTTGCCATTGTGAGCAAGCACAATAGAGCCACTGTCATTATAGATAATCACATTCGAAATGAATTTCTCTTTTTCCCCAATTTTGCATGCATCTATAAATTCCTCACGTAATTGAATTAATAAATTGACGTGGGTTCTGATATCCTTTGTATAGACAAGGTAGTTCTCATCTGCATTACGATAGATCATTTTTCTCGATACGTTATGAAGATTATCACCAGGCAATTGCTCTAGTACATAACTTTCGTACAACATATCAAACTTGCCTTCAGAAAACAACTTCGATCCACTGAAATAAATGTAATAACCATTCTCATCTATCATTGCATCAACAGTACTCGGTTCTAATTGCAGGTTCATTAAATCAGAATATGTTTCTACATCATAATCGGGAATCATCCAGTTGTCATCATTTAGATCCACAACAGTTGTCATCCGTTTAAGACCTTCATTGATAAGATTTGTCTGTACAACTGAGTTATTATTCATCAGACTTACCAATGTCTTAAAATCCTCTTCATGATTTTCAATTTCCATGGCATGACGTTCTAAATTGTGAATAATAGAAGCTTCATATGCGTGATATATGATTATTCTGGAGACTTGAATCGTTGCCATACCATTCAGCAACACCAATATTGTGAATATAAGAACAACCATTCTGTTGACTTGATTTGAACCAGCAACTCGCCTCGCCGTCAATTCATGTTGATTGACCAAATACATCATAACTTGACCGCTAAAATACAGAAGTACAATCCCAATGACCATCAACAACATCGTCACAATTTTGATGCTATCCTTCGATTCTCTCCACAAGGCATCATTCAGCAATAAAATAAGATAATTCCCATCGCTAAGTGGCGTCAGATAAACAGTATTATCAGAGTAGTAAGAATCATTTATATAAAAATTATGGTCAATCGACCGACGAACATATTTTGATTTTATTGCCAACAAATCATTGAACGCCTCGTCTTTAAGTTCTATCATCTCTCCTGTCAATTCATCATCACTGCCCAAAAGGACCAAATTGTCGGAATTAATGACATAATAAGACTCGACACTTCTATTCTCATCCATCAACGCCTTTAAATCACTGCGCGTTTTTTCATTCAGGACACTAAATTCTCTACTGTATCTATCCCCTTCAGACGTATTGCTAATGACCATTGTAGCGTCATTTAACTCCTGAGTTGCCAAGGATATCTTATAAGCGGATTGGCTTGTTTCCTCATGAACGAGATTGTCATTTACTGCAAGCGACTGCTTCAAGTCATTAAACGTAACATCAAAATAACCAATTGCTCCTCGTGTGCCAGCCACCGGATAAAGCTGTTCGCCAGAAGCCGTATCGAATAATTCGACAGTCAGACTTGTTTCTTGTTGAAGGTAGTCTAGGTATTTATAATATACCGCCATCCCCTCTGAAGAGCCATAAGAGACATTGTAGAACGAAGCCAAAATCTCATGCCATTCGCTAATATAAAGTCGGTTGTATATCGAATCATTCGATTGGTAATAACTGTTAAACGTGTGTTGTTCCTCGTATTTCTTTTGAAATTCAACAGCCGAATATTCCATGTTGTAACCAATATATTTATTGGATATACCTAGCATATGA
>Ga0209379_10000668_pt1 | contig 25918 bp, 28 predicted proteins | sample tdDd001_FD_187124 | JGI IMG/M metagenome (GOLD analysis project Ga0209379, IMG submission 187124) | Marine sediment microbial communities from the Atlantic coast under amendment with organic carbon and nitrate - tdDd00.1 (SPAdes)... | ecosystem: Environmental > Aquatic > Marine > Coastal >...
TCCTGCTTTGGCTTACCGCTTTATTATACTAAATTCACTCGTTGACTTGGATCCCCTACTAAGACTGATTGATCATATCAATTGTTTACTTAGTCCAAAAGGTGATCAAAACTGAGTTTTCACACAGTCTGAGCTACATTCTGTTTTTATTGGTACTAATAGTTCTAAACATAAATAAACTGCTTTAGATATTAAAAAATATTAGCTCAACAATTTATTTCATTGGATGAAGTTATTTGAGGATGTCATGACAGAGATAAATAATAAAGAGCAACAACTACTAAACGATATTGAGCAATTACGTTCAAAGCTAGCTATCGCACATCAAACTAAAGACACACCAACGACTCAGTTGTTTAACAGTGAAGAGCTCTTTGCCCTAGCTATGCGTAATTCTAGAGATGGACTTTGGGATTGGGATTTAGTCACAAATGAAGTTTATTATTCTCCGCGCTGGAAAAGTATGCTGGGTTATGAAGAGCATGAACTCGAAAATAATTTAGACACATGGGCTAATATTGTTCACCCCGATGATAAAGAATTTGCCTTAAAAAATGTTCAGACATATTTATCGGAAGAGCAAGATTCATTTGAAATTGAAATGCGCATGTTCCACAAGGAAGGCCATGAAGTATTTGTCCGATCACGGGCTTTTAAAGTAACCTATGATTCAAACCGTGAACCAATACGTTTAATCGGTACCCATGTCGATATAACTCATCAAAAAAAAGCAGAGCTGTTTGATAGAAGAAATACCAATATTTTAGAGATTATTGCAAAAGGAAAACCTGCATCCCAAATCTATAATGAAATAGCTTTAATGTACGAAGAACGTCACCCCGGTTTACGTTGTTCAATGCTCGAACTAGAGGGAGACAAGCTGCTTCACGGCGGAGCACCTAGCCTTCCCAAAGCCTATTGCAAAGCGGTACATGGTCTTAAAAATGGTCCCGAAGTTGGTTCTTGTGGAACATCTACCTATACCGGAAAACGTGTCTTAGTTGAAAATATTGAAACTGACCCTAAGTGGGCCGATTTAAAAGACGTTGCAATGCCACATGGCATGCGCTGTTGCTGGTCTGAACCAATTAAAAATTCTTTTGGGAAAGTGCTAGGGGCTTTTGGCATGTATTATGACCACCCTGCATTGCCTAACGAACAAGAGTCAAAAGATCTCAAATCAGCAGCCCAACTTGCTGGTATTGTTATGGAACGAGAGCAGAATCAAAAGCGCATTCGAGACTTAGCCTATACCGATAAACTCACAAAGCTTTCCAGTCGTACTCAATTTCACTTAAATATTGAAGAATTAATCAAAATATCAGACCGTAAAAAACAAAAATTTGGTTTGTTATATATCGATCTTGATAACTTTAAGAGTGTTAACGATAGTCTTGGGCATAGTATTGGTGACATACTCCTTAAAGAAGTTGCTCAGCGCTTAAAAAAAGCATGCCGTGAAATTGATTATATTGCTCGTCTTAGTGGTGATGAGTTTTGTATTGCCGTCAATGATGTGAAGAATGACTATGGTGCAGCACATGTTGCCCAGCGTTGCCTCAACTTAATATCGAAGCCATTAGAGTTAGGAGGAAGAAACTTCACGCCTAGTTGTAGTATTGGCATTGCACACTACCCCGATGATGGCAATGACCTGCAAACCATCTTAAAAGTGGCAGATACTGCGCTATACGCAGCAAAAGATCTTGGCAAAAACCAATATACCTTTTATAAAAAAGAGCTATCACAAAAGGCTGAATATCGATTTAAGATCGAGCAATATTTAAAGGAAGCGATAGAAAAACAACAACTGTCATTGGTTTATCAACCCAAAATAGATATTGAAACAGGTGCCATTATAGCCGTTGAGGCTTTATCACGTTGGAACCATCCTGTGCTCGGCCAAGTTCATCCAGCCGATTTTATCGAAATAGCCGAACAAATTGGTATGATAAAACCACTTACTGAATGGGTTTTGAAAACAGCCTGTCAACAAGTCGCGTCATGGAAGAAGGCTGGTTTTTCTGCCATTCGTATGGCCGTTAATATTTCACCCAATCATTTTCTCGATCCTGACTTAGTGCCTCTGGTTAAAAGTGTCATACATGAATCTGGTATAATACCGAGTGAGCTTGAACTAGAGGTTACCGAGGGTGTAGTACAAACTAACCCAGAAAATCTTGCCATTTTTGAGCATTTAAAAGAGCTTGGTATATTACTGGCCATTGATGACTTCGGTGTAGGTTACTCATCCTTCGCTTCCCTTAAACATCTTAATGTTGATTTCTTAAAAATTGATAAATATTTTATCGATGACATGCTTGTCGACAATAAAGCAAAGCTATTGGTTGGTTCGATGATAGAAATAGGACATAACCTTGATCATGAAATAACAGCAGAAGGTATTGAAAAAGAAGAGCAACTTACTATGCTTAAAGAACTTGGATGTGACTCTGCGCAGGGCTACCTTTTTAGTAAACCCGTCAGTGCAAATCAAATTTCAAAGTTATTTGATAGTTGCTTAACTGGTCAGGACTAAGTTTAGCACTACTATTAATATCGCACTTGTGGCATCGTTAACCTTTATGTAATACCTGCCTTGTATCAGTTTTACCTAACCACAAAGAAACCTGCATTAAAGGAAATCATTAATGTTTCATTTTTTTAATCGCCATAGTGCCTTGTGCGCTATTGCTTTAATTGCTTTTTTGCTTCCCATAGAGGCTTGGGCACATGGTGTAGATGAAAACACTCGTGCTTTTTTGCAAAATAATACCGGTGTGCAAATCATTCCTTTTTTGTACATTGGCGCAAAGCACATGGTCACAGGCTATGATCACCTATTATTTTTAGTCGGTGTTTTATTCTTCTTATACAAAAGCCGAGATGTTTTACTGTATGTCAGCATGTTCACCTTAGGACATAGCCTAACATTACTGTTTGGTGTTATTGGTGACATTCAAGTCAATGCTTATTTAATTGATGCCATCATCGGGCTTTCTGTGGTTTATAAAGGGTTTGATAATTTAGGTGGCTTTAAGCAAACTATAGGATTTACCCCTAACCCAAAAACTGCAGTGCTTATTTTTGGGCTTTTCCATGGTTTTGGTTTAGCCACTAAACTTCAAGAGTTTCAATTACCGTCCGAGGGCTTAATTGCCAATTTAATTGCTTTTAATATTGGTGTGGAATTAGGCCAATTTAGCGCTCTAGCCTTTATCCTTCTGTTAATCAACTATTGGCGCAAACATACGAGCTTTCATCGATTTGCGACAAACACTAACTGCTTATTAATGAGCGCTGGATTTATGTTAGTCGGTTTTCAATTAACAGGTTACTTTATCAGCTAGCTAAACATTTTCACAAAGAACGAATTAATAATAAGAAAGCATTAAATATGAGACAAACCATGCAACAAACTAAACCGCAGCAAAGCAATACTCACGAACTAACACTAACGGGTAGTAAGTTATTTAAATACACACTATTTAGTATTATCTTTGCTGCTATTGCCTTAATCACCCTAATATTACCTGCAGAATATAATATCGACCCAACAGGTGTGGGTGAAAAACTGGGATTAACCGTATTCAATAATGCCAATGCTACCGATACAAATAAAGCGCTAACCAAGACAACACAAAATGCCACTGAGACCATTGAAGTTATTGTGCCAGCAGGCAGAGGCGTTGAATACAAATTTACCATGGAGCAATACCAAAAACTTACCTATGAATGGCAAACCGATAGCGCTGCATTATATTTTGACTTACATGGCGAGCCTAAAGGTGACACCACGGGTTATTTTGAAAGTTATGCGATTGCCACGTTAGATGAAATGAAAGGCAGCTTCACCGCACCATTTGCTGGCTCTCATGGCTGGTACTGGAAAAACACCTCTAAGACTCCAGTTACCGTGCAACTCATCGTCAATGGTGAATATATTGACCATGCCCTTAAGTAGCCATATTAAAGTTTTTATCTAAAGTGAGTAAAAAACATTCGCTTCTTTCGTGCTGTTTTGACAATGTTCTGTTAGATTTAAATGTAAGCGTCAAAAAAAGCCAACTCTAGGAGAATTAAAATGGCATTTGAAGTTACTTTTGAATTAAAAGAATCAGATCTTGATCACTTTCGCGATGTAATGAGAAAAGCACAATCGGGAGCAAAGGCATTAAGCGAGCAGCAAATATTAGATAATGCAAAAAGCCTTAGCCAAGATATTAATGTTGAATTACCAGCTTTTGTCACTGAACGTATTGTAAAACTAAACACTTTAGTTGCCATGATTGAAGATGAAGAGTGGAAAATACCTGAAGAAGAGCGTAGTGATGTATTAAGTGCCTTAGCTTATTTTAGTGACCCAGAAGATTTAGTACCCGACCATATTCCTGTATTAGGTTTTTTAGACGATGCCATTATGATTGAACTGGTTGCCGAAGAGCTTAAAGATGACATTGATGCATTTAATGAGTTTTGTGCGTACCGTGAAAGAGAAGAAGGTCGCTCAGATTCAGCAATCACCAGAGAAGAATGGTTAGACTCAAAGCGTAGAGAGTTACACAGCCGTATGAGAAACCGCCGCTCTACTCGCCGCAGTGGCCGTTCATCATTTCGTTCGATTTTTTAATTGCGCTTATCCTAACTCGCAAAAAGGCGACTGCAGTAGTCGCCTTTTTAATGTCCAAAAAATAGCATAGCTAGGCTATTTAGCTGCAAGTAAAATTTTGCGTACTACGTCTAGGGTTAAATCACCTGTTTCAGATAAATGTGTTAAGCCCATCTTCTTCATATTAGTAACAACCGTATCAATGCCCGCATCGTCAATGCCATAGTGAGAAAGTTGAGTGACGATATCCAATGAATTAAAAAACGCTTCTGTTTTATCAATAGCCGCATCAATTTTTTCATCATCGCTACCGTGAGTAATATCCCAAACACGTTCAGCAAATTGAATTAATTTAGCACGCTTGTGTGTTTTTCTTTCTCTTAATAAGCTTGGCAGAATAATCGCTAACGTACGACCGTGAGCAATATCAAAGGATGCAGTTAATTCATGACCTATCATATGTGCAGACCAATCTTGTGGCACACCGACACCAATTAAACCATTTAAAGCAGAAGTAGCAGACCACATAAAGTTTTTGCGTGCTTCAACATTATCATTATCGTTATAGGTAACAGGGCCGTCTTCAATAAGTGTTTTTAACACCCCTTCCGAAAATCTATCTTGTATTTTGGCATTTACCGGTTGTGTTAAGTACTGCTCAATAACATGAACAAAAGCATCGGCGACACCGTTAGCTATCTGCTCTTTAGGCAATGTAAGCGTAAAGTCCGGATCGAGAATTGAAAACTGTGGAAAAACTAAAGGTGAAGTAAACGGATATTTTTGTTCATTAAAGGTTATAACACCACCACTATTCATTTCTGAACCCGTTGCAGGCAAAGTAGCAATACAAGCTAACGGAATAGCTGAATCAACTGGTAAAGGTTTAAAACCATTAAATAATAAGCTGCTGTGATCAGCTTCTACTTTTGCCGCCGCAGCAACAAACTTAGTGCCATCCATGACTGAACCGCCACCCACAGCTAATAAAAAGTCAACATTTTCAGCTTTTACTATTGCTACTGCTTTCATTAAAGTGTCGAATTGTGGATTGGGTTCAATACCGCCAAATTCTAATACTTCACGATCACCAAGCTGACTTAGCACTTTTTCTAACGTGCCGTAACGTTTAACACTACCGCCACCAAATAACACCAATACTTTTGCATTTTGCGGAATAAGCTTATCTAGTTCATTTAAACGATTCTGTCCAAATACAATATGAGTTGGATTGTAGTAATCAAAATTTTGCATAATTTGCCCTCTTTATTAGATGAACATATGTTATCAGCAGCATTAATTATTAAAACATGCTAATCCGTCAAAATCATGCCTAAAGCTCTCATTGGCAGCATTATTTATAGAAAAAACAACATATACAGCTATACTGCCTACCATCTATTATGTTCTTATTTTTATATTTTGAGACACTTACAATGAATAACCTAGTTAATAATTTAGCAATGCTTGCTACAGAAGAAGGCTATAACACAACGCCGCTTAACGGTGTGGGGATTTTTAAGGCAAGCAAGTCTACTGACCGAGTGCCGCTTTGTTATAGCCAAGGTATTATCATTGTAGCGCAAGGTCAAAAAAAAGTATTTTTCGATGAAAAAGTCTATGAGTACAATCCTGAACATTACTTAGTACTAACCCTACCATTACCCGCAGAATGCGAAACTATTGTTGAAGAAGGAAAACCATTGTTATCACTGATCATTGATCTTGATATATCAATACTCAGTGAATTGGTTAGAGTCTTTGATGAGCATGGTCAAATTACTCGCAGTGATAATGCTACAGAAAGCAGAGGCTTATTTGTTAGTCATTGCACTGATGCCCTGTCTTGCGTAGTTGAACGACTTTCTGAGTGTTTAAACTCGCCCATAGACTGCGATGTTATCGGCAAAGGCTTAGTGCGAGAAATACTTTATCATGTACTTAAAGGTCCACAGGTTGCGCCTTTATTTGCCTTAGTTACCCACAATACCCATTTATCAAGAATGGAAAGAGTATTAAAGCACTTGCACAACAACTTTCAAAAGCATCTAGATGTTGAGCAACTTGCCAGTATGGCCAATATGAGTCCCTCAACATTTCACCGCAACTTTAAACAAGTGACTGCCTCATCCCCGATTCAATACGTGAAAAAAATTCGCTTGAATCGAGCGAGAGAACTGTTACTTGATCAAGGACTTAAAGTAAAACAGGCAGCTGCACAAGTAGGCTATGAAAGCTCAACACAGTTTAGCCGCGAGTTTACTCGCTATTTTGGTCAAAACCCAAGCCTGTGCAACTAAGTTTTGTCTTAATTATCTATGTTATTTTTCGATGAGTTATTTAATAGGGGCTTTAACAATAGAAGTCCTTGCTGAATTTTTTCTTCATTTTGCCCTGCAAAACCTAAACGAATAAACTGGTCATTATTGTCTTCCTGAACTAAACAAAAAGCTTCTTCTGATAACAAAAAAATATCTTGCTCACGAGCTAACTGAGCAATTTCTTTTGCTCGTTTTCCCACATTAACCCATAAAGCCATTCCACCATGAGGTTGAGTAAAGTTAATATCCAACCCTTCCTTCTTGAACGTATTAAGCATATCTATCATGTACTTCCTTCGTTTTTGATATAACCGCGTAATTTTTCTTAAGTGACGCTCAAAGCCACCATCTTTCATCCACCTTGCAACAGCATCTTGTAACAACACGTTAGCTTTATGATTGACCAATGTTCGATAATTAATAAGATGAGAAACAAGGCTTTTATCAACGGCAATAACACCTAAGCGAATTCCCGGAAACATGATTTTAGAAAAGCTAGATAAATAAATAACCAAGCCAGATGGATCATTAGCAGCAAAGGGGGCTAACGGTTGGCTCGCATAATGAAATTCATGGTCGTAGTCATCTTCAATAATGGGGACATTATAATATTGTGCTAAGCGATAAACTTTTGCTCGTTTCGCCACTGGCAAAGTAGTCGTTGTTGGATATTGGTGCAAAGGTGTTAAGTATAATAGTCTAATTTCATGTTGCTTAAATTGCTCCTCTAAATCATCTACATCAATACCCTGCTCTGTTTGCTTTATGCCGATTAGCTCTGCTCCAGCACTTTCTAACGCAGACCAAGCAGGGCGATAACCCAAACTTTCAACAGCAACCTTATCTCCTTCGGTTATCAATACCTGTGAGAGAATATATAAGGCCTCTTGGGTACCATTTACCACAATAATCTCTTTATCTGTTATTGATCTCACTCTGCGTAAATAGGTGCTTACTTCTTCTATAAATTTAGGTAGCCCTTGGTTTTCACCGTAATTTAAATCTCCAACTTCAGGACGAGATAAAGCATCATTAATAAAGCCTCTAAACTCATTAAAAGGGAATAACTCAATATCAGGGTTGCCACCAGCAAAATTATAACGATATTCACTTGCAGGTGATCCAACTTGATTATGATTAGCTTTAACCACCCGCCACTTATGTTTATTCACACTTTGCTTATTTGATAAGTGCTGAGTAATTGAGCTGCAAACGGGTAGAGTTCGCGCAACTTGATAGCCGTGTCGCTGTTTGGCTTCCACCCATCCTTGTGCCACAAGCTCATGATATGCTGCCATCACGGTATGGCGATTAACACTAAGTTGTTCGGCAAGTGCTCTAGCTGATGGTAACTTATCCGACGCCATAACTACGCCCTCACTGATAGCTACACGTATTGCATTTGCTACTTTTAGATATAACTTTTGTTGCTTATTATCTAGCGTTAAATTTAGATGCCTCACCTAACTGGTATACCTATAACTTCAAATCTGGTTGTTTCATTTATACCACAGCACGGCAAAATACTCATATTAAATCAATTGAGGATTTACTATGTTTACATCAGAAGAAATAATTTTAAGTACAAATAAAGTAACCTTACGTCCTTTAACCATGGAGCATTTGCAGGATTTTTATCAGGCTGGAAGCTTTCCTGATATTTGGACTTGGTCATTACCTGACAAGTGCAGCTCAATTATTGCGACTAAAGAGTGGTTAGCTTACTCCCAATCCATGGCAAACAAAGGTTTACATGTCCCTTTCGCTATTTTTGATAACAGCAGTGGTGAGTTTGTTGGTAGTACTCGCTACTGTTCAATAAATAGCACAGACAAAAGCCTAGAAATTGGCTTTACTTTTATTACCCCTAAAGCGCAACGAAGTTATATAAACACCCATGCTAAATACTGTTTATTAAAATATGCTTTTGAAACGCTTAAAGCAATTAGGGTTGAATTGAAAACTCATGAAAATAATGAAAAGTCACGTAATGCCATTTTAAGAATTGGTGCAAAATTTGAGGGCATCCTACGTAATCAGCGGATTCTTCCTGATGGCAGCTACCGAAATACAGTAATTTTTTCCATCATCGAAAGTGAATGGCCAAATGTAAAAGAAAATCTATTAACCAAAATGGCAGCCAATTATGAGTGAATTAACATCGGTAGAAAAAGCGATAATAAACGCATACCCTTTTGCAAAGATATTATCATCACAAATAGATGCCTCAGGTTTTCCAGCATTAACAGATTGCCCATTAATGTTGCTTGATGACAATACATTCATTGGTCACTTATCTTGCCAAAACTCTGTACTTGCCAATGTTAAAAAAAGCATTTTGGTCAAGGTTATTCATAGTGGCCCTCATGGTTATATATCGCCACGTTGGCATAGTGAGCAAAAAGTGCCAACATGGAATTATGCTTCAATATCATTAACTTGCCGCTTAACTATTATCAATAGTTCTGATAAAAAGTTAAGCGTGCTCAAAATGCTTAGCTCTTGCTTTGACCCTTTATGGAGCTTTAGTGAGTTTGATAACAAGGATAATTTACCGCAAGTCAACGCGATGCTTTCTGCCATCACGGTATTTAAATTAGAGATTCTTAAAGTAGACAGCAAATTTAAGCTGTCACAAAATCGCTCTTTAGTCTGCAGACAAGCTTTTCAAAATGCTTTAATAGCGGTAGGAAATACAGAGCTAGCAGATATTCAATTGCTAGAGTAAACCTTTATTTCAAAAGGCTCTCTAGCAATTAAGACAGCAATATGAAGGCTAATACCATTCCGCATAAAGAAGTGACCACTTAGAATGATATGGGCGCCATTAGAGCAAATAAGATTTGTGCTGATATAGTTACTCTACATCAAACAAATATTATGCAGCTATCATGGTGCCCATACGTTCCCAAAAGGCGAGTTTTAAAGGCTTATATGCGGCGTTATTGATTTTAGCAAGGACGCTACATGGATGTAGCTAATTAGAGAATGCAGGAGCATATTCTCCTGAGCAGCCATTCTCTTCAATCAATGCCTTGCCTCTAAGCCTTTAAATTCTCGCTAAGAGATTACTTACTTATGCGGATTGGTATAAGTATCAGTTATTATCACTAGTATCCAAATAAGCGCGATCCGACAGATTTGTCCACGCTCTTGCTTTGGTTTGATAATCTTTAATTGATTTAAGAATCTCGGCCGTCATTGGGTCTTTAGCGGCAAATTCTGCTAACAACGCATCATTAGTGGCTTTCATCGCTTTCATGACTGGCTCAGGAAAAGAGCGTATTTTTACATTAGGATAATCTTGCGCCAGGGTTGCAAGATTATTAGCACTTTCATGATAAGACTGCGCATACATATCATAAGCCGCAGCTTTCATGGCAACAGTCAGAATTTTTTGTAAGTCTTTTGGCAGTTTGTTATAGGCTTTTTCATTTACCATAAACTGTAACTCAGCACCCGGCTCATGCCAGCCAGTATAATAATAGGGCGCTATTTTATGAAAACCCATACGTAAGTCTAATGATGGACCAACCCATTCGAGAGCATCAATGGTATTACGTTCAAGTGCGGTATACAGTTCACCGGCTGGAATATTGGTAGGTTTAGCGCCAAGTTTTGCCATGACTTCACCAGCAAAACCAGGAATACGCATTTTTAAGCCTTTAAGATCATCAAGACTATTTATTTCTTTTTTAAACCAGCCGCCCATTTGGTTGCCAGTATTTCCGCCTGGGAAAGATAAAATGCCATATTGACCATAAACCTTTTTCATTAATTCCATACCGCCACCGTAATAAAACCATGCATATTGCTCAGGCGTCGTCATACCAAAAGGTATTGTGGTAAAAAACAGTGTATTGAAGTTTTTGCCTTTCCAGTAATAAGAGCCTGAATGACCCATTTGATAGCGGCCAACTTTGACAAAGTCGAAAATACCTAGTGGTGATTTGTGCTTATTTGAGGAGTCGATACGAATGATAAAGCGGCCATTTGACATTTCCTTGACCATGTCAGCCATGTTCTTGGTTGCTTCGCCAAAGATAGGAAAATTTGCTCCCCATGTTTCAGCAAGTCGCCAGCGATATACTTTACCGTCATCGGCAGTGACAGTTGTTGAAAATGCTAACGATAAGGTCAGTGCAAGCCATAATAGTTTCTTCATTCTTTTTCCTTGTTATTGGTCATTTTATTTTTATGAGCTATCAATAACAAGAGTGCGAATAAAAGTAAACAGCGGAAATTCAAAGAGTTTTATAAGTACTCAACAAAAATTCCGATAAAAATAATCATGCCCACCCAATGATTATGCAAAAACGCTTGGAAGCACTTGTCTCGTTCGCGTTCTGCGATGAGCATTTGCTGATAAGCAAACATACCGGCAACTACCACCAAACTAAGTTGATAAGGCCAACCAAAGGCGAGTATATCACCCAAAGTAAACAATAAGCCCAACATCATAAGCTGTAAAAAGCCAATGATGCGTTTATCGTTTTCTCCAAACAAAATAGCTGTGGATTTCACGCCAATTTTTAAGTCATCATCTCGGTCAACCATGGCATACATAGTGTCGTAAGCAACAGTCCATAACAAGTTAGCAGCAAAGAGTAGCCATGCAATAAGAGGAATACTGCCATGGGCTTCACTAAACGCCATAATCATTCCCCAGCTAAACGCTGCCCCTAATACTACCTGTGGTAAATGGGTATAACGTTTCATAAAGGGATAGGATGATGCCAATAGTAGCGCCACCACCGAAAGATAAATAGTTGGCCAGCTTAAAGTCAGCACTAAGCCAAGTGCAATACCTATCAATACACCAAATAGCATGATCGCTTCTTCTTTACTCATCATGCCAGACACTAACGGCCTATTTTTAGTACGCTCTACTTTGCCATCCACCTTACGATCAGCAAAATCATTAATAACACAGCCAGCACTACGCATAACAAAAACACCTAAACCAAACACCACTAATAAGTGAATACTTGGCCAACCATCACTGGCCACCCACAACGCCCAAAATGTCGGCCAAAGTAACAAGTAGGTACCTATTGGCTTGTCCATGCGAGTAACCAGCTTAATAGCCTTCCACTTATCTTTTAAGGCATTAAACATGACTTTCACCTAATACCGACGGTTGCTGATAAGCGATTGCATCGGGTAAAAAGACTTCTGCCACCATTAAGGGTTTATTTTCTAAAACAAATACCGACCTTCGTCCCCATAACTCTTCTTGATTGGCTAAGTTGAGTTGCTGTGCCAATTTCGCCACCGAGCTATTGAGATCAAACAAAGCAATTTCTATTGTTTCTCGTTGCAAAGAGGGATTATTAAACAGCACTTGTCCTAATGACTGAGTGCCTAAATTTGCCAACGCTTGCTCTGCCCCTGTCAGGCTTGATAAAGGTAGTAGGCTTCTAGCAAATACTTGTGGTTTTTCATCACAGTAGAGCAGGACTTCTCGCACTAATACCTCTTCTCCTGCTTTGATATTGGCAAAGGTTTCACTTTCCTGACAAGGCTCAATGCTTTGCCCGAGCAATTCGACTCGAAACTGTTGGCTGTGTTTTTTTAAACGCGCAGTAAGTGAGTTAGGGTCAAGCAACCAACTCAGTAAATACTCTGGCAAATTACAGTGTGCTGGGGATTGCCAACGGCTAGATAAAGTGACGGGAAATAGTGACTGCAAGTTCATATTATAAAAATCTGGTTAAAATCGACGCTATAATAACATGTTTTAATTAGATCTCATTTTGCCAAAGAAGCAAATTGCAAAATAATTTAAATTTATTAAAGCAAAAATTTAAATTCAGGTTATGATATGAGCTACGCACATGATTTTACCGTTATGATTTGAGTTCAAGAAGAATATCCATGTTGAAATATTTATTAATTTTATCTTTTTTAATGGCGCCACTAACCAGTAAGGCAAGCGAATATGCTTATTTTGGTTTTGAGCCCGATATAGTAACTAACTATGTAGCTGTTAAAAAGAAGATGGGCTATGTACGCCTAACAGTAGAATTAATGGTTGCAGGGGAAAACTTAGAAATAGTTGAACATCACTCGCCACTATTACGCGATGCCATTATTACCATTATTGGTAAACAAACAGAAGCAAAAGTAAAGTCGATTAAAGGTCGCTCTGAAATTCAATTATTGTGTGAAGAGCAAGTTAAAGAGTTACTGACCAAGGAAACAGGTCAGCCATTAATTAAAAAATTATTGTTTACCCAATGGTTAGATAATTAAGATTCAAAGTTTTCTTATTAGTTTTTTACTAATCACTACGTAAAAACTTTACGCTAAACACGGCTAATAAACACCCTGATATTAAACCGATTAAATGCGCTGTATTAGCCATATTAATCGGTAACAACTCTGCGAAACCTAGCACCAACCAAAATAACAAGAAGCCAACAATAGGTTTAGATAGCGACAAGCCTTTCTCTGGTGCTAAATAGCCGTACCACCAAACAAAGCCCATCAACGCATAGACAACGCCAGATAAGCCGCCAAAATTTGCCCCTGAAACAAAGAATTGTCCTAAATTAGAAAAAATAGCAGAGATAAGCAAAATATTTATCAATACCATTTTGCCTAATATTTTTTCAATACTGCCGCCTAGCTGCCACCACCACATGGTATTAAAGACAATATGCAGCCATGAAAAGTGAAAAAATGCCGGTCCAAGTAGCCGTAACGGCTCAGACATAAAAGCGTCAAAAGATAGCTGTGAATAAAACTTTAACTGAGAAAAAATACTGTGCGCCCACCCCAAATAGCTAGCAAGGAAAACTAGCCAACAAAGGACAAAGACAGTTAAGGTAACAACGCCCGCGTGGGCTAAGAAGTTTTCTTTAAAACTAGTGAGTAAGCTTAATTCATGACGATCTACATTAACGGTTTCACCATGTTGCCAAGCCGCTTGTTGATATTTTCTGTGGTAGGGCTCTTTTATAAACTGCTCAAATTCATACTTAGCTTGCTCAAGTTTATTATGCTGGCAGAAAACGGTATAAGTAAACTTTGGATTATCAACAACATGTTGCTCTTGCTCGGCAACAACCTTCGCCTCAATTCCTAAGGTTGTTAAATAATTAGCAAACAGGTGAGCAATATTTTTTTGCTCTATTTGCACTAAAGGTGACAGCTCATTACCTGTTTGCTTAGTCATAACTGCTTGGTTTAACGAGAGACTTTATCTGGGTATTGTAACTGCCACAGGCTAAAGCCACCATCAAGAGAGTACACCTGAGTAAAGTCTTGGCTCACTAAAAATTGAGCCGCCTGCTGGCTGGATTGACCCACATAGCAACAAACTACCACAGGCGCATCAGGATCGGCTTCACGTAAAAAGTCAGGTAAACTTTCGTTAGTTAAATGCATAGCGCCATCAATATGACCGCTAGCAAATGCAGTGGCATCACGAATATCTACCACCACATGTGTATTCGCAGCAAGCACGTGTGCTAATTCATCAATTTGCATATGCATAAAAGTTTGTTCGCTTACTGATCCGTCGTTAGGCACAGCCTTACTCCCAATTTAAAATAACTTTACCCGACTGCCCAGAGCGCATTACATCAAAACCCTGTTGAAAATCATCAATGTTATAGTGATGAGTAATAATTGGCGTCAGATCTAAACCTGATTGTATCAAGCTTGCCATTTTATACCAGGTTTCAAACATTTCGCGACCATAAATGCCTTTTATTGTTAAGCCTTTAAAAATAACTTGGCTCCAATCAATAGCCATATCTTTGCCAGGAATACCTAGCATGGCAATTTTTCCGCCATTATTCATGTTTTCCAGCATGCTAGTAAAAGCCATTGGTACACCAGACATTTCAAGGCCAACATCAAAGCCTTCTGTCATACCTAGCTCAGTCATAACATCAGCTAAGTTTTCCTTAGAGACATCAACGGCACGAGTAGCGCCCATTTTCTTGGCCAAATCCAGTCGATACTCATTAATGTCAGTAATAACCACATGACGTGCGCCAACATGCTTGGCTACTGCCGCTGCCATAATACCGATAGGACCAGCGCCGGTTATCAAGACATCTTCACCCACCAAATCAAAAGATAAAGCAGTATGTACGGCATTACCAAAAGGGTCGAAAATAGCCGCTAAATCATCTGAAATTTCATCGGGCAATTTAAAAGCATTGTAAGCAGGAATAACTAAATACTCTGCAAATGCACCTGCACGGTTTACCCCAACACCAACGGTATTACGGCATAAGTGTGTGCGTCCACCACGACAATTTCGACAATGACCACAAGTAATATGGCCTTCACCTGACACTCGGTCACCAATATTAAAACCTTTAACTTCTTGTCCGATGCCGACCACTTCTCCGGCATATTCATGACCAACAACCATAGGAACAGGAATGGTATTTTGTGACCATTCATCCCAATTATAAATATGGATATCGGTACCACAAATGGCCGTTTTTTTAATTTTAATTAATAAATCGTTATGACCTACTTTTGGTCTTTCGGTACGAGTAAGCCAAATACCTTGCTCTGGCTTTAATTTTGATAGTGATTTCATTGATTGTCTCTTAACTTGGAATTTATCATCTACTTTTTAAATAGCTATTCAGCTTTAGCTGTATGGTTCAATTCAAAGAAAAAAGCACTGAGTTGATAACTATCAATGAGTACTTTTTACGCATAAATTGAGCGATACAGCAACAAGGTGAATAACTATACTTAAAGGATGTCCATTTCCTTACCAATACGTATAAAGGCTTCTATGGCTTTATCCAACTGTGCTTTTGTATGTGCCGCTGAAATTTGTGTACGAATACGTGCTTGTCCTTTAGGTACTACAGGGAAAGAAAAACCAATCACGTAAATACCTTCAGCTAAAAGTTTATTCGCCATATCACTGGCAACTTTAGCATCACCTAACATAACAGGTACTATGGCATGGTCAGCGCCCGCACAAGTAAAGCCTGCAGCTTCCATTTGCGTGCGAAAATAACTGGCATTATCTTTTAAGGTTTTGCGTAGTTCATCACCGTCAGCAAGCAGTTTTAATACTTGTATTGAGGCATTAACAATAGCTGGAGCTAAAGAGTTTGAAAACAAATAAGGGCGCGAACGTTGGCGAAGCCATTCAATAACTTCTTTTTTAGCTGAAGTATAACCGCCTGATGCACCACCCATGGCTTTACCCAAGGTACCAGTAATAATATCAACTCTATCCATTACTTGGCAGTATTCATGGCTGCCTCGGCCTTGTTCGCCAACAAAACCAACCGCGTGTGAGTCATCTACCATTACCATGGCGTTATATTTATCGGCTAAATCACAAATGCCTTTCAAGTTAGCAATAACGCCATCCATTGAAAATACACCGTCTGTGGCAATTAGCTTAAAACGAACGCCAGCTTCATCTGCTTCAATTAAGCATTGCTCTAGTGCTGCCATATCATTATTGGCATAGCGAAAACGTTTCGCTTTACATAGGCGAACACCATCGATAATAGAAGCATGGTTTAAGGCATCACTAATAATAGCGTCTTCTGCGCCTAACAAGGTTTCAAATAAGCCCGCATTGGCATCAAAGCATGATGAATACAAAATGGTATCTTCCATGCCTAAGAATTTGCTGATCCCTTGCTCAAGTTCTTTATGAATATCTTGAGTACCACAAATAAAGCGCACCGAAGCCATACCAAAACCATGCTCATCTAAGCCTGTTTTAGCAGCAGAAATTAACTCAGGGTGATTTGCTAAACCTAAATAATTATTGGCACAAAAGTTAATTACTTGTTCACCGGTATTCACTGCTATTTGCGCTTGCTGAGCAGTAGTGATCACACGTTCAGCTTTATATAAGCCTTCTTCTTTAACTTGTGCTATTTGATCTTGAATATGAGTATAAAAATTTGCGGATCTAGTTTCTGACATAACAAAGCCTCAACACTATAAAAGTAGTAATACCAGTCACTTTCTTACACGACATGGTATAAAAATATTTTCGCTATTGTACGCGTTTAATTAAATTCGTACAGACAACTGCCGAACAGCATTTTGTTAAAAAGCAACTTTTCGTAAAATTATTCTTACTTATTGCCTGATCATAAATTTAAATTCAATTATCCACGGTTAACTTTATCCAATGAGCGATATCTTTTATTAAACCTTTATTCCGTGAAATTAACTGATAAGCATAACTGTCGCCTTTAAATGTTTGCATCTTAGATAGCTTGTCACCATTCCAAGCAAATAATTCTTTTGCTATTTGATAACTTTCTTGATGATGAGCAGAGGTAGCGAAATAACTGGGAATATCAATTAAATTTTTATAACGCTCTTTATCACTGTATGCCATTTTGGGCGTAATAATCACCATCGAATTGAGTAAAATTTTTTCCGCCAAGGCAACAGCATGAATACTACTACAACCACTAGCAACAATAGAGATACCCTGATTGCCTTCTAGCTTTTCACGTAAGAACTGGTAGGCGGCCAATAAGTCATCTTGCCAATAAGTTGTTAATAGCGCCATTTCACTTTGATAAGTGACAATATTGTCAGAGCTCTTTTTAATTTGCTCTCGTGAAAAGCCCTCGCCAACACTTTCACCATAGCCTCTAAAATCAAGCAACAGCGTGTGCAACCCTTGCTCAGTCAAGCTACTGGCAATCCGCCTATAGCTTCTGCGATCACTATTGCAGTCATGTAAAACGATTACACCACCACTGCGTTTCTCACCAAGGTAATAATCACCCGCCAATAAAAAATCGTGGTCATCTCGTGCTTTAATTTTCACCGGTTGCGCTAGAGGCTCTAGACTTTCTGTTGCTTGCTTCGCATTAACATTTACGGCGAGAAAGAATGCCGATAAAGAAATTATTATGGCAAAAGTTCTTTTTAGCTTTAACAATATGGCTCGCTTAATAAACATAAAATTTCTAACTGTATGTATTTGATGAAACTTAGGTATAATCTACCATAAACTCACTATAGAACAATTTATGCTTGCGCTACTACTTTACCGCTTAATTTTTTTGCTACTTCTGCCCGTTCTATTACTGGCTTTATTCATTCGTTCACTCAGCAGTAGTCAATATCGCCAAAGGTTAACTGAGCGCCTCGGCTTTTTTCCAAAGCCATTCAAACAAGGCGGCATTGTTGTTCATGCTGCCAGTGTTGGTGAAGTTATCGCTTTAACACCGTTTATTGAGCAAATATTAACGCGATATGCTGATTTACCAATAACTATCACTACTTTTACTCCAACCGGCTCCGCACAAGTACATAAACAATTTGGTTCTCGGGTACAGCATAGTTTTCTACCCTTAGATGTGTTGCCCTGCACACAATTATTTCTGTCTCGCTTACAACCCAAGTTAGTTATTTTTATGGAGACAGAATTATGGCCAAATTTAATTGGTCAGTGCACACAGAAAAACATCAAACTCCTGCTTATTAATGGTCGATTATCAAAAAAATCAATGAAGAGTTATCAGAAAATCACTTCATTAATTACACCTGCCTTAAACCGCTTTGACAAAATACTTTGCCAAAGTCACGACAACTATGAACACTTTATCCAGTTAGGAGCTGATGTTCACCGCACGGAAGTTTCTGGCAATTTAAAGTTTGATTTAAGCGTTAATCAAACAACCTTTGATAAAGCCGCGCAGTTACAGCAATTATTGCCAAACGGCCGTACAATTTGGTTAGTCGCTAGCACCCATGAAGGCGATGAAAAAATTGCACTAAATGCTTTTAAAGCACTCAAAGTGCATTTTCCAACATTATTACTCGTGTTAGTGCCAAGACATCCCGAGCGATTTAATTCCGTTGCTAAATTGTGTTTAAGCCATCACTTCACCTTGGCAAAGCGAAGTGAGAATACTCAGCTAACAACACAAGATATTTGGCTATTGGATACTTTAGGTGAGCTAATGGCAGCTTACTCGTTAGCAGATATTGTCACTATGGGCGGCAGCTTTAGCCATATTGGTGGTCATAATCCGCTTGAACCCGCATTATTTAAAAAGCCAATTATTGTTGGTCATAACATGAGTAATTTCGCTGAGATAATGCAACAACTACAACAAGAAAACGCCGTTGAACAGCTAGTTTCACCAACAACTGATAATAGTGAGAGCTCAGCACAAACGCTAGCAACTGCAGTAGACTCATTACTCAAAAAACCTAAGAAAGCAGACTCATTAGGTGAAAATGCTCATAAAGTAGTGATGGCAAATCAAGGAGCAAGCTCACGCACTTTGGCGCAAGTGAAGGCATTAATAGATGGCTAAGGTTGAAACAATGGAAACTCTCCAGCAAGGCAATGTTTATTGTCAGTACGATGAGAATGAAATAAAGGACTTTAATCCAGCAATGCTTGATGCAGAGTTTTGGCAACAACAAAATGCAATTACAGGGTCTGCGCAGGGTCGAGGCACTACGTGGTTTGTTTGTTATCAAAACACTAAACACTGGGTGCTACGTCATTATTATCGCGGCGGTATGATTGGTAAGCTAATTAATGACAGTTATTGGTTTAGCTCACATCAAAATACTCGAGCAGCAAAAGAGTTCGCGTTATTAAGTACTATGCAACGATTTGGCTTACCAGCTCCCAAACCCATAGCTTACCGCGTTAAAAAGCATGGTTTGTTTTATCGCGCTGATTTGCTCAGTACTCGCATACAGAATGCTCAAGACTTAGTCGCAATACTAACAGAGCAAACATTAACTGATGATTTGTGGAAAAAAATAGGCACAACCATTAAGCGCTTCCATGATAATAATATTTATCACCATGATCTCAATGCTCACAATATTTTGATAAATGATAATAATGAAGTATTTATTATCGACTTTGACCGTGGTGAAGTAAGAGCTAACAATCAAGGAGATTGGCAGCAAGCAAATATGGCTAGGTTACAACGCTCGTTTATGAAAGAGCTCGGTAAACTGCCAAACTTTCATTTTAACCAAGATAATTGGAAATCACTGTTAGAAGGTTATCTGATATTGACGAGCAATATCAGTGAAAATTAGCCTTATTAATGAATTTATCACTAACACCAAATAAGACTACTTTTTTAAAGAAATGAAAAATAATATGCAGGCATAACCTTTGCAGAATATAAGAGATTAAGCCAAAGCAGAACCATCACTCACATACGTTCGCAGAGTGTATATTCAGCAAAGAAAAGACGGTGCTAGATGCCAACTACAGTGCATCTTGGTAACGTTGCTGGTACATATCCCGCGCTTTGATTAATTCAGGCAGTGCAGTCTCTGTGGTATAAGGACGTAAAATCGCTAATATTTTCAATACACCTTGGTAAAAAACTGAGTCATTAATTTCAGTAACTATATTTTGTGTTTGATAAAAGCTTAACCAGAAGGTATTGATTAAACGTAAAATACTCACCATATCGGTAAGCTCTTCGTCATCAAAATCAATAATGTTAGCTCTTCTTAAAGAAAGTAGTAATTGGCTTACTCGCTCTGCAATTGAATGTTGAACCTCAACATATTTTTCTCTCAAGCTTGGGTTTTTATCAAGTAATACAGGGAGGTTGCTATAGAAGAAGCGAAATTTCATCATCATTTGAAAAACCGCATCCATATACAAAATAATAGTATCAAGCGGTTTCACTTCGCTGGTAACTTTAGGGATAGTATCTAACAGTAAGTTACGAGCGTATTCTTCATAAATAGACAAAATAATGTCTTCTTTATTGCGAAAGTGATAATACAAGTTTCCAGGACTAATGCCTAAATGAGCCGCAATATGGTTTGTAGTAACATTTCGCTCTCCTTGCTCATTAAATAATGTAATACTAGCTTGAATGATCTTATCGCGGGTCTTCATACAAATTACTTCTTCCGTTTAAAGGGTAAACCAAGAGTTATTTTTATTTACATAACTTACTATCATACTATCAAAAATCATTTAATTTAAAGCTTTTTTGAGTAAATACTTTAATAAAGATTGTGATTAGTTATGCAGTTAGTCCCATTTTTTACCTATTCAACGCTGTCAAAACACACATCAAGCCAGTACAATGTTGAAATATTTTGAGAAGAAAATAGATAGATAAAACGTAATCCTATGACTATAAAAGCTATTTATCCTGGTACTTTCGATCCCGTTACTAATGGCCATTCAGATTTAATTGTGCGAGCAAGTTATTTGTTTAGCGAAGTAATTATTGGTGTGGCATCAAGTCCTAGTAAAAAACCTCGCTTTACGCTAGAACAGCGTGTTGAAATGATTAAAGAAATTACAAAAGATCTCGATAATGTTACTGTGGTTGGTTTTAGTGGTTTATTAGTAGACTTTGCTAAGCATCATCAGGCAAAAGTATTGATACGTGGCTTACGAGCAGTGTCAGACTTTGAATATGAATTTCAATTGGCAAATATGAATAGACGCCTATCGCCTGAATTAGAAAGTGTCTTTTTAACACCTGCTGAAGCCAACTCTTTTATTTCATCAACCTTAGTCAAAGAAGTTGCCCTACATAACGGTGATGTAAGCGAGTTTGTTCACCCTATTGTTAAAGCCGCTTTAGAAAAGAGTTAGCAATTAAGCTTGCTGGCAAGTTGGGCAATAGACTGAACTGCGGTTTGATTGCCTAACTTCTTTTAATGTCTCTTTACACACCAAACACGCTTCTCCTGCTCGCCCATACACAAATAATGATTGAGCAAAGTATCCCGGACGACCATCGGCTTGAGTGAAGTCTTTGAGGGTTGTGCCTCCTTGCTCAATAGCTGCACTTAACACTTGTTTGATAATATCCGTGAGTTTATCAAATCGTTTAGCTGAAATATCACCTGTTATTGCGGTTGGTAAAATACCTGCTTGAAATAATGCTTCATTTGCATAAATATTCCCCACACCGACGACAATATGGTTATTCATCAAAAAAGTTTTAATAGGTAATTTTTTATTTTTTGCTTTGGCAAATAAGTAACCATGACAAAAGTCTTCACTCAGAGGCTCAGGGCCTAATTTACTCAATAAGCCTTGCTCGTCGATATGTTGCTCAAACCACAGAACTGCACCAAAGCGTCTTGGGTCGTTCAACCGTAATACTTTGCCATTATCAAAGGCTAAGTCAAAGTGATCATGCTTAGCAACGGGGGTTGATTGTTCAATGACCCTGATAGTGCCAGACATACCTAAATGTAATAGTAAGGTGCCAGTAGCAAAGCGTATCAGTAAGTATTTGGCACGCCTATCAACAGCAAGTACTTTTTGTTTAGTAAGCTGCTGTACTTCTTCAGGTATCGGCCACCTTAATTGGGCATTTCGCACCACTACACTAGTAACTTCAGAGTCAATAATATGCGGGCTGATGCCTAATCGGCATACTTCGCTTTATATATGTTCCTTGATTTCGTACCTATGATTGAGTACACATGCAAATACCCTAATTTTAAAAGGGAAGAAAAAATAACCACCAATAAAAACAAGTACGATTTAAAGGTACATTATTTTCATCTAATTTTTCATGGAAGCTTCACTAATTTAAGTACGAAAATCATCACATTGATACTTTATACTCAACTCTGATTGCATGCCCTAAATTTATTTTTTCTGACATTGTGGACAAAAAACTGTTGTTCTACCTGCCTGCTTTATTTCTTCTAGGTTAGTTTCGCAGTGGAGACAAGACTGACCAGCTCTACCATAAACTTGTAGTTTTTGTGCAAAATATCCTGGTTTACCATCTGATTGGGTAAAATCTTTTAACGTAGTGCCGCCTTGTTTTATCGCATGATCTAATGTTTGTTTTATATGGCTAGTCAATTCAAGATAAAGCTTTTTAGAAACTTTTCCTGCTTGATTTCTTGGATCTATTCCCGCTTTAAATAAGCTTTCATTCGCATAAATATTGCCAACACCAACGACTATATGGTTGTTCATCAAAAAATTTTTTATCGGAACGGTCTTATTACGGGACTTCTCATATAACCACTCACCTGTAAAATCAGGAGATAGGGGCTCTGGACCAAGCTTTGATATTAACGGATGCTCATTTATATCTTCTGTAACCCATAATACTGAGCCAAAACGACGAGGATCGTTGAGCCTCAAGGCTAATCCGTTTTCTAAAACCAAATCAAAATGATCATGCTTGGTCACCAGAGTATCTTTATCAATCACTCTAATAGCACCTGACATACCAAGGTGCAAGATTAATACCCCCTTCGAAGTCCCAAGTAAAAGGTATTTGGCACGGCGATTAATATAAGTAACTTTTTCTCCACAAATCTCTGATATGGTAGGAGTAATAGGCCAGCGCATTCTCGCGTTACGGACAACGACATCACTGACAGCTTGGTTTAATAAATGTGGCTCTATACCTTGTCTACAAACTTCTACTTCCGGTAGCTCTGGCATAATACTCTTATATAATTTGGCGATCTAAAGAACAGTTAATAGATTAGTGAGAAGCAAGCAGGCCACCCAAAAACAGTGGCCTTATCCCGCTACCTGTAGTCAATACTTTAAAAGCGTAAGAGGACAGGGCTATCACAACAAGAGGTGAAACCTCAGTCAAGCTAATTATACACAACAAGCAAGCTATGAACAATTTACTCTTTTTTGAGCTCTTTTTTCCAGCATCCCCAGCTAAGGTTAATTAATAGTCCTGTTCTTCATCCTCAAGCAATTCTTTAGCGTCTTCAAAATAGCTATTAGGATCAATAATTCCTTCATAATCATCATCGTGATAGTCAGGTACTACTAAATCACTTTGACTATAATTATGAGAGTCGAATTCAAGAGTGTTAACTGTGGATTGAGGGTTTAAAAAATTTCTTTCCACTTCATCTCGAGAGTTTTCTTCCTCATCCATAATAATTCTAATTCTAAGAAACTCATCTACAAGACCATAATACTCATCCGATAAAGCTAGTATATAGTTATTCTCAAGTAGCCAGTGAGTGGTTTCAGAGTCACATAATTCTTGAAAAGATGAGCGCAGAATCCTGGTTGGAAATAAAGTGCTACACTGTCTTAATAGTGTTAGAAACACATCATACTTCCCTTCTATTTTAAGCAACTCAATCATATTATCGTAGATATATACACGGTCGTCGTAACAAATAGTTTTTAAAGCATCGGTCAGATCTTTTATATCTAATGTGCCATCTTGTTCTTCATCTTCCTTTTCTATTAGGTGCCACCCTAATAGTTGAATTAAATGCGGATGCCCCCCAGATAACTTTCTAATTTGTTCTACTATATCCGGCTCATATTGAATTAGTTCGCCCTCTTTACTAGAGAGATCTATGCAAGATTGTAATTTTGATTCAATTAACTCTTCAGCCTCATACTCTGGCATCAGTGTTACATTGAGGGGAGTGGCAAAAAACCTTACTATGCCTGGGTCTTCTTCACTCATATGATTAAAATAAGGATTAACTCCTGCAACAATAAACCTTACGTTATTTAATCCAGATTGCTGTAAGTTATTACATACTACTCTGATGAGTTTTGTTAGTGATTTTGGTGCCTTATCTGCCTCATCGATTGCTATCACAAAGTAATCATTACTTTCTCCTAGATTTTCCTTCTCTAATAACTTACATAAAACAGCCAAGTGTCGACCTTCTGTGAAGTTCTTATATACTTCTTGAGATTGAACTTCAAAGAGTTTAAATATATTCACCTTCAAGATTTTTTTGTTTTCATCAGCAGATACAAACTTTTCTAAAATTAACTTTGCTGCTTCATCTACATTTTCAATATCTTTATGAGCCGTAACAACAATACATCTTGAGTTACAGTTAGAGCCAAATCCTTCTAAGTGCTGTAATATCCTAGATAATAAGGATGACTTACCTATTCCAATAGGTCCTTGAATAGTTAATGAGCCCTGCTTAATTGCTCTAGATAACTTTCTAATTTCTTTGACTCTACCATGAAAAAGTTCAGGGCTAGAGGCAATTTCAGAGGGTGTAAATGTATTCACAGCCATAATAACTCTCTTTTAGTGGGTGAATTTTGATAATACTCTAGGCATTTATATTTACTCTAATAACCTACATTATTAACCGATTATATATTTTGCTATATAAGAGCCTGTATATTGGCTTACTTAATGTTTCCCGGTTAAATTTTGCTTGTTGAGTAATGTAACGGCTTTTGATGAGCTTTATTTTTGGCTAATTATACTAACCTGAGGCCATTCATTATCTTCTTGCGCTTTATTAATATCGCAAAGTGGAAATTCATGGCATCCTGTGAGTGTACTGCTATTTTTTTTCTCCTCTTTAGTAAAGTCATTTGTTGTTATTTGTTCTTTATTATTTTTATTTAAATCATTTGCATAGGTAGAAATAACAGTTAATGAAAAAATGGTCGAGAGTGTGATGATTGATATTGATTTTGCTAATTGCATATTTACTGCTCCTGTCGGTTTTGAATGCGACAGGAAAAGTAAATAAAATGTCAGAGGGAGTTATCAGAAAAAAATCAGTTATTTATCAGTATTATCCTATTTGATCTCAACTATTTGTTTAATCGAGGTTTCTTTAAATAAGCGTCGAGATAAAAAAATATGGTTATTCTTAAGTTGAAAGTACTGAAATGAACCTTGAGGTAATTTGATAGGCTGATTATCTAAAGTAATGAGTGAGGTTTTTGTGAGCCTATTATCTTGTAGTAAAATGAATTCATCATTTTCCACTGCCCAATTGCGTGAAAATGCAGCGTATTCATTAATACCTGTCTCGATTAAATCAAGGTCACCTAAGCTAAAATGAAATACTTTTCTGTGTGATGATTGCATCACATAGAGCTTGCCAGTAGCGCAATCTTGTTTAATGCCCGTAATATCACTAAATGGGGTTCTAGGGATTTTCCCCTCTAAAGTAACATAAATCGCCACAACCCTCGCAGTTAATGGCTTGTGGAGCTGGGTTACCTTTCATTTTAGACTTCATTTTCAACAATAGGCCTAGTTATTTCCTG
>Ga0209379_10000669_pt1 | contig 25905 bp, 22 predicted proteins | sample tdDd001_FD_187124 | JGI IMG/M metagenome (GOLD analysis project Ga0209379, IMG submission 187124) | Marine sediment microbial communities from the Atlantic coast under amendment with organic carbon and nitrate - tdDd00.1 (SPAdes)... | ecosystem: Environmental > Aquatic > Marine > Coastal >...
GGATACGTTGATAAATAAACACCAACTAAACCATTACAAACCAAGGCGAACGATAACATCTTCCTTTTTGAAAATCTATCAGCAATGAACATAGCTGCTAAGAATCCAAATTGTGATACCCAACCAGATACACTATAAATATAACCGATTTGCGTATGAGATAAATTAAAGTACTCTTGCATTTGAATATAGAAACTATCCACTAAAAAGTACAGTTTATACATAGTACCCGCCCCCAACAGCAGCACTATATAAGAGAACATTTCCTTTTTAGACATTTTTTTACCGCTTGACATAGTAATCCTCCCTATAAAACATTTTTCCCCTCAGCATCCTCTAATTCAAAACCCATTAAATTAGCCAATGTTGGTGCAATATCTACCAATTTCATTTTTCCTATATTTCTATTCTTTTGAATTCCTTTGCCTTCAATGAAGAATGAAGCTTTCATATCATCATAGAATTCACTATAACCATGTTGAGCTTTCTGATAGGTATCAGTGGTCAAATATTTTCCACTCACATTATCTCTAATCTCATAACCTTCTTTTGCTACGATTACAAAGTCAGATTTAGGGAATCCGCCTCGTTCAATACTCTGGCAGTTGTCCAAAACTTCATAGACACCAGCGTTTTCATCACTGAGAAGATTAGATAATATATTTTTTACTTTGTTATATGTTTCTTTATCTTCTCGGTTTTTTAATCTTACTTCACAGATTCCTCCGGCTCTTTGTGAATAAACTTTCCAGTCTTTCACTTTTCCAGATTCATCTACTTCTAGTAAGTCATTTTCTCTAAATAGGACATTTGGTGAAATATCAAATTCATTCGTAATAACACCATGATCTGATACGACACACACAATCACATTGTCATCAGTTAATTCATGTACTCTTCTTACAACTTCACCGAGCATTTCATCAATCTTCACCAATGATGCTTTCGCTTCTTTACTATAAACACCATGTATGTGAGCTGATTCATCAAATGATGCAAAATATCCACTTACAAAGAAAGGCTTTTTATCAACTGTATTAACAAGTTTCTTTTCAATTAAGAACATTAATTCTTTATATCGTTGTTCATCACTTTCATCAGTCAATTCATAGCCACTCGCAAACCTTCCAATTTCACTCTCCATTTCTGAGATTAAACCTTTAGGCGTTGCGATTAAATCTAATAACTCACTATCGAACTCAGTACCATCAAACCAAAACTCAGGTGCAATATAATCCCCGTCCGCACCGGCAGATGTTGGAAATGAAGCACTCCCGCTTACATATCCGTTTAATTTTGATTCTCCCCACAAGTTTTTAACTTTTTTGGATGTTCTCCAATGCCAAGCACCTTTGTGAATCCCGGTAGGATCAAATAAACAATTGTTTGATATACCGTGTTTTACAGGATTCGTTCCTGTAATAATGCTTTGGTGACAAGGATAAGTAAAAGGTGGAAATACGCTTTGAACACCATCACTTGCAAATGTTCCATTTTCTATAAAATACTTTCTTAAATTTGGTAATTCAATTTCAACATCCTTAGAACCAAATAGAAAATCTGGTTTTAAAGCGTCAATTGAAATTAAAACGATACTTGGTTTCAATTCCCACACTCTCCCCCTCTAAACTAAAATGTTAATTATAAATTAACAAAGTTCAAATAAACTTAATCCTAGTTTAACAATCCGAAACTTTTGTGTCAACTCCTTTTTAACATTGTTCATTATAGTTAAACTTTTTAGCGTGTATTTCTTTTCAAAAAATGAAAACAGCATAGAATCAGTTCACTGATTCTATGCTGCCAATATTCTTTTATGATTAATTTTCATTAGTTATTGCTGAAATAATTTCTACATTTTCATTAGAGTTGTTTAGCCACTTATGAGGTGTATTTGGTGGGATTCTAATGCTGTCACCTTTATATAGAACATAACTCGCTGATTCTAATTCTATGGTAACTTCTCCACTGGAAACATAGGCAACTTCTTCTTTGTCATGATTTGAAGGCTCATTAGAGGTCGTTTTCGTTGGAGGTAGTTTAATCAACATGAAGTCAATTTCCCCTTTTGTATCAGGAGTTAATAACTCATAAATTGTATCACTGTTCATTCTTCCTAAAAATTGCCTACTATCCCCTCTTACAACTAAATTTTCATTGGGATTGTCAATTTTGAAGAACTTATATAGTGGTGTATCTAGTGCACTGGCTATACTTTTTAAGCTATTAATAGATGGATTGACTTGATTATTCTCAATTTGACTAATCATTGATGCAGTAATTCCTGTTTTCGCTGATAAACCTCTTATAGTCAACTCTTTTGCTTTTCTAAGGCTTTGTACCTTTTTTCCTAATTCCAATTCTCCATTATCCATTTTAAACACCTCTTTGGGCTATTCTAGCATATTTTTATTATTATTTAAAATATTCAACAAAAATTAATTATAAATTAACTTTTTTCACACTACAAACTCAATGGATTAACCTACAGTAACGCAATTTTTCCCACTTACCTTACCGTCATAAAGAGCAATATCCGCCTTTTTAATAATCGAATCAATACTCTCCGATTCGGAAGTGTAACGCCCCAAACCAATGGTCAATGTAATTGACAGCTGTTCTGATTCATAATTAAACGCATGATATTCAACCGTGCCCCTAATTCTTTCCGCGACTTCTAGACTATCATCGCGCTTCGTGTTCGGTAGCAGAACTAAAAATTCCTCACCGCCCCACCTTGCGACAGCATCACAGTCTCTCGACGTGTTTTGTATAATGAGAGCCAACTGTTTCAGAACATAATCACCGCAATCATGACCATAATTGTCATTGAACTGCTTAAAGTTATCAACATCCATTATCATGATTGAAAACGGCATATTGAAATCTGCGGCCTTTTTAAACTCTGACTCAATCTTCGCAATCATGCTGCGGCGATTGAAGAGTCCAGTCAGTGGATCTGTCATAGCCATCAACTCAAGCTCGGACTGGACATCCATCAATTTCTGATTCTTATCGAACAAGCTCTGATTCGCTTTCATCAGCTCTTTTGTTCTCTCATCAACTTTCCTCTCGAGCTTAACGCTATAATTCTCAAGTCCACGATAAAGCTCAGCGTTTTCAAGCGATATCACCATTTCCGTTGAGAGCATTTTAAGAAGGTCAACCCGCTCTTCCGAGAAAGCTCCTTTTACTTTATTATTTTCGAGATACAGTACACCTTTTAGTTTATCGTTACGAACAAGCGCCAAAACCAAGAGTGATTTGGTTTGATTCGATTGAATATAAGAATCTCCGAGTGTTTCAGGTGATTGGGACGCATCCATATAAACTATATCTTTATGTGTACGCGCTACTAAATTGATGGCTTTACTTGATAGATCACGGCACTGATCTAACTTCAAATCTTCATAGATCTTTACTTCGTCTACAGTATAGCTTGCTTCTGCCTGCACCATCAGCTCGCCTTGAGCCTCAGTAATAAACCAACCTTTTTCTGCTCCTGCATTTTCAAGAACGATTTTCATAATCTTTATCATCAGTGACTCCAGATTAATCTCACTTGAAATCGTCTGCGCAGATTTTATGATTGTCATCAGATCAAGCTTTTCGTTAAAGCCTGTACTCGAATGACTTGATTTATTCAATATTACATGACTGAGTTGTTCACTCTGAAGCTGCACTTCAAACAGTTGCTTGTACTGCATTTCAAGATCCTTGGTTTTCCGAATAGCACCCCAACGCGTGTAGAGATAGTGCGCGTCTTTAATATAGCCAACAGCAGATTTTTTCATGCCATTCGAAATTAAGTACTTGGCTGCCAGTTCATTGGCTAAAGCCTCATCACGGATCCAATTGTTTTTATTCGCAAAAGCGATCGCTTCATCAAATTTCCTGACTGTTTGCATCTCTACCTTTGAATCCTTCAGCTGAGAGAGAACTGCGCCCATAATCAGCTCCAAATGTTTAAAGTTTAGTGGATTGACATCTCCCCACTTCTTCATTTTTTTATACTCTTTTTTCAGAACAGATTCATTGATTTCGTTTTCTGCATGAATCAGAAAATTCATAAATGCAAATCGAACCACATATGGAAGTCCCATTACGGTTTCTTGTGTTTTTGAAGACTCTTGTATAAAATCCAGTGCAGTTTTAAAATCATTGTAGAAATAATGAATTTCAGCCTTTCGAAGATAAAAAATGGTTATACCCGCAATAAATTCACGTTCTCCCATCGTTCTTAAACATTCATCTTCATTGAAGCTCCCATTATTTAAGGAGTACTTTCCATCTGTCATATCTCTAAAGTTCAAGCACATGCTATTGAAAATATCGAGTCCGTCAACAAAGTCCTGATAGTTTGCTTTCTCAACAATTTCTCTGTGCTTTTCTTTTTCATGACACAATTCACTGAGCGTCAGCGTCTGATCCCAAGCATGCAAATGAAGTGCCATATAAGCTACATACTGATAATCACCAACGAGATTAGCTAAATACATACCTTTTTTTAAGAGCTCTGTCGAGTCACTGAAGTGTGCCTTCCATGTCATTATAAAACTTGCATAAGAATGATAAATACGACACTCTGTTTTGACATCATGGTATTTCTCATTCAGAACCATGCTCAGGTTTCCATACTCAATACTCTCTTCATATTTCTCGAGGGAAGCACATAAAACCATACCATACAAAGAATATATGAACGCAGACTGGTCAAAATGACCATATTTAAGAGACAGGTTTACAAGTTTAAACGAAATCCAGCCAAACAGTTTGTTCTTTCCTAGAATGTACACAGTCGGAACAATAGTAACAAGCAGATTGATAATCAGTTTTATCCTCTCATCCACCAAGACTGGGTGATCTACCAGCGACTCAACAGCTTTCCCCTTCAGGTAGTACCTGACAAGCATTAGTTCTTTAAGAACCACAACATCACTAGGATCTCTTGGGACTTGAACACCTAAAAGTGCTAAACCTTCAAGGGCCACATCTACCGCTTCTTCCATCTTACTGAGTGTTAGATACTGGTTTGCTTTCAAATTATAGATCTCAGCTTTCTCCTCGATTGTCTTAACGCAACTTAGAAGTTTCTCAATTTGTGTTTCTGCTTCATCCACTCGACTCACAAGATAAGATATCATTGCGTACTCGACTGAAATCTCGTGCATTAAAGCATAGTCCTTAATCCAAGATTCCTCCGACATAAGAGAATATGCCTTCACGATATGTTCATAAGCGTTCTGATACGCGATAGATTTCTTTGTCTTTTTAGCCACTTTTAGGTTCAACTCTGCAATTATACGCTTTTCAGCAGGATCCTTAACAAGATTTATGGCTTTATTGTAGTGATCCACGCATTCAATCAGCCTGTCTTCTTGATCCCTATTTGGTTCTAAATTGATGAGCAGACGCGCGATAGCTAAATGAACTTGTTTTTGATGATGACTGTCATTGAGGTTATAGGCGGCCTGTTGTATGCGATCATGTACAAATCTAAATTTTAATTCGTGATTCTCAAAATTGATATGCCCATATGATTTTAAATTCAATAAAAAACGATAATTATCGTTCAAAGGCATGATGACCTCTTCACGAACAGCCAACCATATATTCTCTGCCAACACTTGTTTTGTTTGACCACAGACGCACATGAGCTCTTTCATGTCAAAACGACTTCCAAGACATGCTGCAATCTGTAAAATCGACTGACAGTCATTAGGTAAAGCCCTCAGTTTGTTCAAAACAAACTCAACAACATTTTCTGATATTTCATAGGCCTTAATAGACTCAAAATCCCAGCTTAAAGCGTTCAATTCGGGATCATAATAAATGTACTCTTTCTTATGAAGCGTCTTAAGCAATTCACCAACAAAGAAAGGATTCCCTTTGGTCTTTTCATAGACAAGCCTTGAAAGTGGTCGTGTTACTTCCAAGCTCGAATTCAATGATTCAGCAATCATAGCGTCAATAGAGTCTGAGTTGAGTGGTTCTAAATGAACGTTACGTATTGTTCGACTCTCCATCGCCTTTTTCATTATGCTGAAAAGTGGATGTGAGCTTATAATTTCATTATCCCTGTAGGCTATTATCAGACATGTAAACGGCAGTTTATTGTTGCCTACGAAAGCTTCGATAAGCTTCAATGAACCTACATCACACCACTGTAAATCATCAATAAAAAGGACCATCGGATGCTCTCGACAAGCCACCGTACTAAAGAATTTACCCAGTGTATCAATAAAACGGTTCATAGCCTCATTTTGATCCAATTCTTGAACAGGCGGAAGCTTCCCTATAAGCGTTTCAAACTCAGGAATCATATCGGATATGATTTGACCGTTAGGCCCTAGACTTTCTAGTAAAAGATCTCTCCACATTTCAATTTTTTGATCCGACTCCATCAGAAATTGATTGATCAGATCTTTTAACGCATTTATTAAAACCAAATAAGGCATATCCTGTTTAAATTGATCTGCCTTCGCCTGTGTAAAATAACATTGATGCTTTAAAATTTTCTGGTGCACCTCACTGACAAGTACAGATTTTCCCGAACCAGGATTTCCTGTAATGAAGAAAAGTTCATTGCCACCATTTATTGATGATTCAACACCTTCAACCAGTACTTGTATTTCCTCTTCACGGCCATATATTTTCTGAGGAATCTTGAAATGATAGTGCCTGTCCTCTTCTCCAACATAAAATTCAATGCCATTCAAATCTGAGTCCACATGCTGAAGACAAATATTCAAATCATGCAATAAACCAAAAGTACTCTGGTACCGCTCGTCTTGTTCTTTAGAGATTAATTTCGATATGATCTTAGTAATGGGAAGTGGTAAATTCGAAAAACTCCTATTCCAAGGGACTTCTTTCGCTATATGCATATGCATAAATTCAAGAATATCCTCAGATTCGAAGGGCAGTTCGCCACAGAACATCTCATAGAATGTTATGCCCAGTGAATAATAATCAGACCTGTAGTCCAAATCTCTATTCATTCTTCCAGTTTGTTCAGGTGACATATATTGAATTGTACCTTCAATACGATTCAGCATCTGAGTGGAAGCCCTCTCATGTTTTAACAAAGATGCGATCCCAAAGTCGATCATCTTTATATTCTTTGTAAGAGGATCAATAAGAATATTCGTCGGATTTATATCTTTGTGAACAACCCCACATTGGTGAATGTCATCAATTGCTTTTACAATTTTTATAGTTATCGCCAAAAGTTCTTTTACTGAAAGCTCACGGTTCTTTAAATACGCATTCAGTGAAATGCCTCCAACATCTTCCATGAATATTGCACGCGTCTTTTTATAATCCACGATGTCATAAACGTTTATGACGCTATCTAAATCTGAAAGTCTATGAATAATATCGTATTCCAAATTAAATTTTGAGATCATATCCTCCGTAGGATACGGGTTTGCCAACACTTTAATAATGACAGGCTGCCCATCCTGAAATCTAATCCCACGGTATATTTCAAATTTCCCTGTATGTATTTTTTCGAGCACATTATATCCATTAATATTAATCACAATTGTCCTCCATATAACACGTTGTACCTTAGATTATACCATTAAGTGTATGGGAGCATCATAGAAGTTCATACCAAAATAAAAGCCCACAGCCAATTGTTTAAAATCAGCTGAGAGCTTGTTTTCAGGTGTTGATTTTCAATTGATTAAGCACATGCAGCAACCTATAAATAAGAAAAGGATGAGCATGATGATTACATAGAAAAATATTTTATGAATCTTCATTAGAACCTCCTTTTACAGATTAAGTTCTATAGTCTCTCCATAGTTCACTTCGTATCCAAATGCCTTTAGATCATCTATTAATACGCACTCTATTCTAACTCCATCAATTGCTAAAAAGTAGATTGGTATGTATACTTCATTTTCGTGCGCCTTATAATTTGAGACAGTAAGTCTCCCTACTGGTTTGCTGCCATCCTTAACCGTATACCCATCTATTGATTCGAAAGTCTCAACCTCTGGTATCGTACATGAACTGTGACCAAACCATCTAATGTCACTGAAATCCACTAAATATCTTCCATTTACAATATATCCACTCAGCTCTTTTGAATCATAAATAATCTTCTTATCAGACTTATAGACATCACCAATAATTATATCTTGTAGTTTGATATCTACAGTAATATCTGAGTTTTCATTATTCGCTTTGATATACGTTAATTCCTCATAATTAGTACTAGCCACACCATCATGATAGTAGTAAGTCGGATATTGTGGCGTGGGCGGAAGAGGCAATCCACTGGTGAAGCCGCCAAATACCTTAATTTGGTATATGAAACTATATTCTCTATCTGAAATCAGATCAATAACGAACTCTATTTCTTTTTCGTCCCCATTAACGCTTTTCGTCTGAACAATCCTCTTATTATTCATCTTATCAGCAGCGATCACGCTGATTCCTCTTTTCCACCCCTTGCTACTGAATTCAAATACATCCCCATCCAAACTTAACGTCATTTTTACGCTTTGTTCATTCAGTATATTTATATCAAGATCATCATATGATTCTTGATAATACCAAAGCCGTTCCAAATACATCGGTGCCATATCCGTCGTGTTTTCTAAGTCATAAGATACATATCCATTTTCATCATAGATTTCATAACCAATATACTTATAGATCCTATGATCGTTAAAACCCATCCTGTTCCAATAATCATGAACAGGAAGCTCCATACTGTAATCGACAATCGACTTCCCCTCTTCGATTACATACAGATCGCCTATGTATTTTCTTAAATAGCCTGAATCAAAATAGTAAAAAATAGGCGACACTTCAATCCCACCCTCATGTGCCACGTCTCCGTTCGGGAGTATTATTTGTCCACTTAATTCTATTTTCTCATCTGGATCAAGAACCCTTTCAAAATCAATACTACCTGCCATCTTAGATACATCTGACATCTTCACTAGACTATATCCATTAATATTATAAACTTCCATCTCTTCTCCATCGATAAAAAGCTTGATATCGGTAAAGTATATATATCCTTCATTTTTAATAAATCTACTCGTTCCAGAAGTGTTCTTCTTTTCAGAACCAACAAACAGTCTAGTCGTCCTCTCCTCTGGATTCCATATTGAACTGTATCCATAATAGACCAGATCCTCTGCAATGAAACAGAGTTCATTTTCCACTTCATATACGGGTATTAACATGACGTCAGTAGATAAATTTTTCTCATAACAGTTTACTTCAACAGTCATTTCCACATCGCTCTTTTTAAAAGATCCGATTACATCTCCAACTTTCATTTCTGCCACTTCTTCATCTTCAGAAAATGAACAGACGTAACCTATCATAAGTAAAATCAAAGTCATTATTGTTATTCTAATCAGTAATCTCCTATTTATCATATAAATACATCCTTTCTCATAAGTCATATTTGATACATCTTTCATCCCAACGTCTCCTCAATTCATACTCTTATGCAATATTCTACCATATCAAACTAATAAGAGTTTTAAACCGCATAATAAAAACCCCGATTTATATAAAATCGGGGCGTGTTGGTCATTGATATATTTAGTTACTTCTTTTCCTCAGCTTCAACCGATTCCTTTAGTAATTGAATGTACTTCTCACCCCATACAGCCATAGCCTGAGTTACAGGTAAAAACTCACGACCAATTTCTGTGAGTGAATATTCCACTTTTGGCGGAACCTCTTTATAAACTTCTCGATGTACAATCCCATCTTTTTCAAGCTCTCTTAACTGCTGAGTTAAGTACCCTTGTCGGATATTAGGAATCGCTCTATTAAGTTCACCAAATCTCATTGTATCTTTTAAAAGAAAATTCATAATCGCAAATTTCCATTTTCCTTGCATAACCATATTTGCAGTCCCTACAGGACATCCAATTTCAAGTAAATCTTTGTTCATATAGCTCAACTCCTCTATTTTCAGCATTTCAACGAAATAACGTAGTATGTTCTAAAAATCATCGTACTATTCAATAACGATTCTGTTAACTATACTGTAGTTGAAAACAGATGCTCTGTCAAATAAAAACATGGAGGTTCTTAAATGAAATCATTATATGAAAAAACTTTACTTGGTGGTATTGAAGTCAGAAACCGATTTGTACGCTCTGCAACTCATGAAAGCCTCTCACCTGATGGTCCAATTACACCAGGCGTTATCAATATATACAAAAAACTAGCCCAAGAAGAAGTGGGATTAATCGTTTCAAGTGGCCTTGAAGTGACAGAAGAAAAAGTATTCATTAATTCGATGAGCATCTGTAACGATTCCTATATTGAAACATTTGAAGCTATGACAAGAGAAGTCCATGATGCTGGCGGTAAAATTATCGCTCAACTTTTACATGGCGGTCCTGTCGTATTTTTGAAAACTGACTATGAACCCATTGGTCCATCAGCTGTCGAGGATCGATTTTCTAAAATTATACCTAGGGAAATGACTCTTGAGGATATTGACACTATTGTAAATCGGTTTGGAGATGCTGCGCTGCGCAGTAAACTGGCTGGATTTGATGGCGTACAGGTTCAAGCTTATGCTGGATTTTTACTCAATAAATTTTTGACACCATACTACAACAGAAGATCAGATGAATACGGCGGATCAATCGAAAATCGTTCAAGAATACTGATCCAAATCCGAGAAAACATTGCTGAAAAATGTGGCGACAACTTCCCTGTTTTCATTAAGCTATCAATAGATGACTTGATGAAAGATGGTATTAAGGGGCTGAAGTTCACTGAGGGTAAAGAGATTGCGAAGCTCCTTGCAAAGTCGGGATATGATGCTATTGAAGCCTGTGGTGGGATAATTGGTGAAACGACTCCACCAGTAAATCATAATACAGGCGAACCTTACTTAAAAGAACAGTTCATCGAACTTGCTAAGGAAATAGAAGTCCCTCTGATACCGATTGGAGGCATTCGTACTGAAAAAGCGGCTCAAGAGTTAATCAATAGCGGTCATATTGAAGCTGTGTCTTTCAGTAGACCTTTTATTGCTGATCCTGATTTGGTTAGTCGTTGGAAAAATGGAGAAAAAGCTAGATGTAATTCATGTTTCCAGTGTGGAAGCCCTACAGGAATCAGATGTATTCTGAATCGAAATTAAGTAATACAAGATCTCATTAAACATATGGTAGAAGCATTTGAATGCTTATAAATAGAACCCCTATTAAAGTTGTTTGTAGCGAACAACTTTAATAGGGGTTGCTTTTGCAATTTATACTTTATTTCTCTTCGTTAGTATCCGCAGATTCCTTTAACAATTGAACGTATTTCTCACCCCATTCATACATAGCCTGAGTAACAGGTAAAAACTCTCGACCAATTTCAGTTAGGGAATATTCAACTTTTGGCGGAACCTCTTTATAAACTTCGCGATGCACGATCCCATCTTTTTCAAGCTCTCTTAACTGCTGAGTTAAGTATCCTTGTCGGATATTAGGAATCGCTCTATTAAGTTCACCAAATCTCATTGTATCTTGTAAAAGGAAATTCATAATAGCAAATTTCCACTTCCCCTGCATGACCATATTAGCCGTTCCTACAGGACACCCAATTTCAAGTAAATCTTTATTCATTCAGCCCAACTCCTCTATTTTCAACAATTCACCGTAAAAACGTAGTATGTCTTAAAAAACATCGTACTATTCAATAACGTTTTAATAAACTATACTGTATTTGAAAAGAGATGCTCTGTCAAACAAAAAAATATTACGACATAAACACAAACGACATATACAACTAAGTTTTCAAAATGGATAAAATTTTTATCAATCGTGCAACTTTATAGGAGGATTATTATGAGTAAATTAGTGGATTTTTTAAACGAAAACAAACAAGGACAATTCGCAACAATCAAAACTGGGAAACCCGTCATGAGACCTTTCCAGTTCGTAGTTGAAAGAGATAATAAGTTTTACTTTATGACATCGAACACTAAAAATGTTTATAGAGAATTAGTAACAGCAGGTGTTGCTGGTTTTGCAGTGCTTGCTAAAGATATGAGTTGGGCTCGATTAAACGGAGAAGTTAAATTTGTTGATGACTTTGAATTAAAAGATGAAATGCTTGATATGAATCCACTATTTCGTGGCATCTATACATCAGCAAACAATCCATCATTCGAAGTATTTTATATTCACAACGGTACGGCTAGCTTACATGCTGGCAATGGATCAATTATTGAAGAATTAGAAATATAACATCAGAATCAGTTGTCCCTGATTCATCATTAAATAAGAGTACTATAGAAGCTATCCATGATATTAGCACCTAAATAACATGGATAGCTTTTTCTATTCTATATTCATTTCTATCTATTAACAAAGTAAGTTCAAAACTGCAAATACGTGAAAATTAAACATTTTTCAATTAAATGCAAAAAAAATTTTGCCACACCTTGCTATTTCCAGTAATCCAACAGAAAAATGTAGTATGTCACAAAAATTATAGTACTACTCAAAACGATGTTACTTCACTATACTGAGGTTAGATCGAAGCGGCAAACTTTTTTTTAGAACACAGTAAAAAAATTAACATCTATAAAAAAGAAGAATAATGTTGGAAAACTAAAATATATTAAAAATGAAGGAGCATAAAAATGACTAAAAAAGTATTAACTACACCAGAAAGTTCATTTGCTAACCTAAAAGACTACCCATTTAAACCGAACTACATGGATCTAGGCGGAGTAAAAATGCACTACATTGATGAGGGTGATAAAAACAATAAAACGATCTTCCTATTCCACGGTCAACCGACATGGAGTTACCTCTACCGACACATGATTCCTATCTTAGTTAACGAGGGATACCGAGTTATAGCACCTGACTTAATTGGATTTGGAAAGTCTGACAAACCAGTTAGTTCAGACTCACATACCTATGCTGCACATGTTAAATGGATGTCTACATTTGTAAGAAAGCTTGGCATCAAAAATGCCGCAGCATTTATGCAAGATTGGGGCGGTATGATTGGACTACGTGTGTTAGCAGGTAATCCAGAATGGTTAGACAGACTTGTTGTTGCTAACACTGCTCTTGCAGAAGTTAAAGGCCCGACAAAGTGGATCATGCCAAGAATGCTGAAACTTCTTAAAGCAAAAAGTGGTAAACCAACAGTTGAGAAATTTGCTTCAAACATAAACTATGGTAACTGGGCTGGTTACCTCACGCACGCTAACAAACTTGAAATTGGTAAACTTATTCAATTATTAACAACTAAAAATCTTTCACAAGCTGAAGTTTATGCATATGATGCTCCATTCCCTAGCGACGAGTATACAGCAGGTCCAAGAAAAATGGCTGATATTGTAGCTTCTGATTTAGACGCAGTTTATACAGATTGGCAAAAGCTTAAAAAATGGGACAAACCTGTTCTTACTCTCTTTAGTGACAAAGATCCGTTCCTTGCAGGACAAGGTTATGACACACTGTTCCAAACTAATTTCCCTGGAGCTGCTGGACAGCCTCATATTACAGTAACAGATGCTTCACACTTCCTACAGGAAGATCAATTCACTGAACTGGCTGGCAGAATGACTCAATGGCTAGATCAAACAAAATTTTAACTAAGTTTATAACTCATAGAATATAAAAAAAGGATGGTTTTATTATGAAAATAGTAGTTATTGGCGGAACAGGTACAATCGGCTCAGAAGTTGTATCATTACTACAAAAAGAACATGACGTAATTACAGTAGGCAGAACAAGAGGCGACTATCAAGTTGATATTGAAGACAAAGCTTCAATTGAAAATCTTTTTAAGGAAATTGGCACAGTTGACGGTGTTATTTCAACGAGTGGAGATGGCGCTTTAGGATCTTTGACAGATCTGACTGACGAGAATCTTGATCTTGCTCTTAACAGCAAGCTAAAAGGTCAAATTAATGTTATCCGTACGGGTGTCCATTCAGTTAAGGAAAATGGTTTTATAATTATTACCACTGGTACATCAAGTCATGGTGTCATGCCTGGTGCATCATCCATTAGTATGGCAACCGCTGGTCTAAATGGCTATGTTCGTGCTGTTAAAAATGAAAGTTTTAATGGAATCAAAATAAACGCAGTTAGTCCTGGCTTTGTTAAGGAAACCGCTGAAATGATGCAACTTGATATCCCTAATACCATTTCAGCGCATGATACTGCACGTGTATATAAAATGGTTATGGACTCAAATGAGTCAGGCATTATTGCTGAAGTTCCAGAGTATATAAATTCAGAACAATAAACGCACATAAAAATCATAATGTGGTCAGTCATGTTAATGCACTGACCACTCATTTACGAGAAATGTACATATTGGAGGATAACAACATGCCATTAATTAGATATACATCAACGTCTATGACAAACGAGCAAAAAAGAGAACTTGTTAAACGTATGACAGAAGTGACAATGGACGTTTTAGGCGCACCAGAAGAAGCACACGTCATAATGATTGATGAATTATCACATGAATCTTTAGGTGTTGGTAAAAAGACAATCGCAGGAATGATTGAAGATCAAATACAAAACCCAGGCGAATAATTTATAAATCGATAGAAATTCAAGGAGGAATATAATATGCCAATCATTAACGTCACTTCAGGTCCAATGACAGTTGAAGAAAAGAAAGAACTCATTAAACGTCTTGTAGAAGTATCAATGGAAATTACCGGAACACCTGAACATGGCAACTCTGTTTTGATTACTGAACTACCTCTAGATGCTATGGGAATCGGTAAAAAAACTGCTGCCGAAGTATTGGGAGACAAGTAAATTAATATCGTGAACTCGACATATATATAATTTTTTGGAGGCAACAATATGAGCAAAATAGTTGATTACTTAAAAGAAAACAAAGTGGTTCAATTTTCTACAATAAAAAATGATGAAGTCTATATGAGACCGTTCACTTTCATTATGGAAAAAGAAGGAAAATTCATTTTCTATACAGATAACACCAAAGAAGTTTTCAAAGAATTAAAAGCGAACCCAACAGCTGGTTTTTCAGTAATGGGTCAAGATATGAATTGGGTTCGTGCCAGAGGTAAAGTTGAGTTTTCGGACAGTCCTGAGCTTAAAGAAGAAGTTTTTAAAGCCCACCCGATTTTAGAAAAAATGTACCAGTCTTCATATAATCCGATTTTTGAAATCTTCTGTATCTACGATGGTGCTGCAAGTTTACACAATTATACGGGAACTGTTATTGAAGAAATTACAATCTAGATCATTGATACATTGAGATAAAATAATCGACCTCCCAATTTTGAGAGGTCGATTATTTGCTTTGCATGTGATGTTGAATGCTACTCCAATGTATTAATGATCCAGCTTTGCTCTTCACTGCGATTATACTCATCCACCAGCACCAGTTTTACGGTATAACTCTTGTTCGGTTCAAATGGAATGGATTGATCCAGTGAATAATGATTGGGATTCTCATCTAAACTTTCTAGTTTTTCACTTTCAAGAACGTCATATGACAAAATCACTTGATCTCCTTCAATAATACTAAAGATGTATTCTTTGATTCTCGTTCTATTCCTCTCGTCTAGCATCTCAATATCCATGGTCAAGTCCATATTGCCGTTTCTTATTATCGGCGTCCACATGTCCGAGTAGATATGAACTCTGCTCTGATCATATAGGTATTGATCACGCAATCGTTCCTGATAAATCGTGCCGGCTGAATTAATGATTACACTCGTTTCATACATTCTATTATAGTGCCCCACAAAATTACCCGAATAGACCCCATCCTGTTCTTTTGTCAGTAACACTTCAAACTCTTCTAGAACAACGGAATCAAGTTCCTCCATCTCATAATCATGTGAAACATTGCCCGCACTGTCGATAGTCACCATTTCATTCTCCGATACGTTATAGCCTGATCGTCCTGTCACTAAAACTTTAACCTGGCTATTGGAATCCACACCATTTAGTTTAAGCACAATATCAACGCTTGCAGTATCTTCATCTATATTAATCGGAGTATCTTCAAAAGAATATGCTTTAATCCGCTTATCCTTTTCGTCAAGCGATTTAACTCGAATGCTTAAATCGTCGAGAGAGTCATCAAGCCTACGAAACTGCATTGCCGTCGAATTCAACTGACCCCTGATGTTCGTAAGTTCATTACTTTGGTTAACGTTCATGACAAGCAATATTGCCAGTGCTATATAGGGTAAAGCTTTCAGTATGTTTTTCATGGTCCTCCAATACTTATATTCAATACTGTTTCTATCTATTAAGTCACGTTTTGTTTCTCTAGAAACTCTCTTTTAAGAATGCTCATGACCACTGCGTCATAGTATTTATGATTGAAATATAATTTTTCTCTTAAGGTGCCTTCCTTCTTGAAACCTATTTTCTCATAAACATGCAAAGCTCTTTCGTTAAATGAATATACATCTAATTCAATTCTATTGAGATTATGCATTCCAAAGCCATAATTTAAAGCTATAGTCATGGCTTCGCTTCCATATCCTTTATTGTAATTTATCTTATCGAAAATGGAGATTCGAATGTTTGCATTGCTGTTAGTCCAATCAATACCATTTACGCTGACATCCCCAATGATTTCATCACCGTCTTTAGATACAATGAAAAAATCGAGTCTATTGCTATCACTCACAATATGATTCATATATCCTTGCAATCCTGCTTTTGTTTTAATAATCTTAGTGCCCGTTAGAAACTCACTTTCAAAACTTGCGTCCTTGAGCTTCTTGTAATACTCATCAGCATCTTCAATTTCAATACCTCGTAGATAAACGGTCTCTCCTTCGAGAATGTGCTTACTATTTGCTTGCTCTAACATTGATGATTCCCTCCGTATATAAATATTCCTAACATTAAATTTTGTTGAACGTATTTACATTTTATCACAGAAGATTACCATATATCTACATATAAATAAAGAACACCGCTGTCCAAACGGTTTCAAATTCTCAAGGTTTCAACCGAAGGGGATACTTTTTCGATGATATTCACTCTTCGGGTTAGATAAGTCATAATTACTTTTTAGCTCAACTCCTCTAATTTCAGTAATTCAACATAAAAACGGAGTATGTCACAATATTTAGCGTACTATTTATTTTTGTGCTTATCCCATATAATCAAATTGTAAACAAGCACTCAATCAAAAAACATTCCGGAGGACGAAAATACAATGAATGAAACACTAAGAGTTATAAAAGAAAGAAGAGTTACAAGAAAATATAAAAGTGAACAAATCAAAGATACCGAGCTAGAAAACATCATCGAAGCAGGACTTTACGCACCGAGCGCAAACAATAGACAATCATGGAATTTCACAGTTATTCAGAACCCTGAGCTTATTAAAGAAATGAACGATGCCTCTTTGGAAGTTGCTAAAGAAGTTGCAAAAAGATTTCCAGATGGTCCACTAAAAAAACTGAGTGCAAACGGAGCTTTTAATGTTTTCTATGAAGCACCTACTGTCATTCTTGTATCAGGACAAGATGATGCAATCGCACCTCTGGCTGACTGTTCAGCAGCAATGCAAAATATGTCGTTAGCGGCTGAGTCAATCGGTGTCGGATCATGTTGGAATGGACTTATACAAGTTCTATTCAAAAGTGAAGCTGGTGGGCAGTACAAAGAAAAGTTAAATATTCCTGAAGGAAACACAGTTCACTTTGCACTGCTTTTAGGCTACAAAGAAGCAACGTCAGTTAACGCTTCAGCAAGAAGAGAAAATACTGTTCAGTATTTTAAATAATCATATTTCGTGCATGACACTTTGTAGGATAACCACTCTCCTCTGTTCGAGTGGTTATTCTATATCATTAGAATAAATAAAATAAGGAGGTGAAACATGAGCAAACAAGTTGTCCATATAGATTGGAACTACAAAGGAAAAGAAGATTTCGCATCTGGAACTGGTGCTACAAAATGGGAACAAACCTTAACACATATCTCGATGATTACCGTTCCCCTATTTCTAATTATTTATGGACTGAAAATCAGTATTGACTGGAATCTCATACAATGGGCAGTCGCTCTGATTCTAGCCGTTGATATCGGTGGTGGTGTGGTTTCTAATTCACTGAACTCATACAAACGTTTTTATCATACTCCCGCTAAACCACACGATAACGGTATTACGAAGTTTGTAAAGAACAGAAAGATTTTTGCATTACTCCACATTCATACAATACTTATTTCACTTTTATATCATCATTCTACTTTCTGGGGCATATTTTGGTATGTTCTACTGAACCTCTCAGTGTGGTTCATTGAAAGTCGACCTCTATACCTTCACAGACCCGTTGCAATGGGCGTGATTATGATCGCAATACTGGTTAACACCTACATTATTGTTCCACCAACTATGTTTGAATGGCTGATACCATTCATGTTCATTAAAATTGTTTATGGTCATTCGGTCAAAGAAGAACCTTACCGAAAAACACATTTGTAAGATATACAGGAGGAAACAACATGAAAGCAGCAGTCGCATATTTTTCAGGTACAGGAAACACATTAAGAACAAGCGAAGTTTTTAAAGCATATTTGGAAGCTAAAAATTATGAAGTTGATATGATAGATATTTCAAAACACAACGAACATTTACAAGGTTATGATTTACTTGTTTTAGGTACACCTCGTTACACAAAAACTTCGTCACATAACATGAACGATTTTATAGAAAAGCATGTTAGCAAAAGGAATAACCCGAGTGCTGATGTCATCACATTTGTTACTTATGGTTGGGCACCTGCATTTGGCCATTTAACTTTAAAAGACTTTGTTACAAAACAAGGCTTTAAAGTATCAGGCGCAAGAGCATTTTTAGCACCGAGCAACTTCTATATGTATAATGAAAAACAACAGCCTAAGCAAAGTGAAGAAGAAATTCGTCAGTTATATAAAGATATTCATAGAGATGTTTTGAATTTAATGGATTCTTATGTAAGTGGACAGGTTCAGATTGACAAGGCATCTACTCTTAAAAAGAAGTTATTCAAGACGGTTACGAAACTCTCACATGATAAGTATGTTTCAAATTTTCCAGCGGCGGTACTTAAAGTAGACGGTGATAAATGTGTAAAGTGCAAAGTCTGTGTTAAGCAGTGTCCTCATGGCAACATCGCTTTAGAAGATGGTAAGATCACATTCGGTGGTGGATGTGCTTCTTGCAGCAGATGTATGCATGTTTGCCCTAAGAATGCTTTTAAATACAATGATAAATCATTTGAGCAGTATAACCTTCGTCAAAAAGGGATTATGGAACAGTTGTAGATTCATCTCTTATATTTAATTCCAATAATAATAAAAAAACACACTGTTCTTTCGTAAAAGGGCAGTGTGTTTTTTTACTTAAAAATTTTAAATCATTTCGTATATAACAATGAATTGTTTATATCCACCACTTGATAAGGTAAATTTTCATTTTCAATGCGTTTCTTTCCTTTTTCTGTCGTGATTATCGTTCCACTTTTTCCGAAGACAACCTTATTATACATGTTGACTTCACCTGCAACCAATGTCATAAGTGGTTCTGATCGGTCATAGTCGATAACTGTAATGTCTGCATCTGCCCCGTTTGTAAAATGTCCCTTGTTCACTAAACCAAGCATTTTTGCGGGATCAACCGACGTTTTTTGAACAAACTCTTTAAGCGTCAAAGCATCGAATTTCACAAGAAGTAGCCCTTTGCTGACAATATAATTCCTAGGAACGCCACCACCATCTGTTGATATCGCGTCGATTATGAAATCACCGTTGTCATCTTTGGCTGTTGCACATAAGAATGCCGTGTCCCTTGAGTTGACTGGAAAACTGACCACCACGTCCTCTTCATTCTTATGAGTCGTATAGTACTCCAATCCTTCCTCAATGCCAATCTGTCTGACTTCATCGCCCACCAAACGGTTAACCACAGCATATCCATCAGAGATCGCCTGCATCACACCCGCTTCTGTCGTCGGATAGTCTTTCACGCTTAAACAGCGTCGTGTCACATGATCCGTCAGTTCTCCATCGTCACTATCTATGAGTGTGCAGTTGTAAGAACCTAAGTAGGCTTCACTGACGATATTTTTTGCACCCGCAAGCAAAGACAATGCCCTTCTGGTTTCTGTCAAAGAGTCTTGAACAGTACCACGGCAATATGAGTTGACGTGGGCAATATGTAGACGCTGACCTTTTGCGAGTTCAACGGCTTCCTCAAGACCTTCAATATTACTTCCCGCCTCTGTGGTTCCACAATGATATGCAACATATGCATTTCTTTTGTTCGCTTCACAGATAAACTCACGAGTTGTTTCAGGTGTCAGTGGAAAATGTCCTCCAAGGAGTTTGATTCCCAGTGCTCCAGATTCTAATGATGCATCAACAAATTTCTCGATTTCTGATTTAGAAGGCGCTTCTGAGGAAACGCTTTTGCCTGGTATTGCTGCATTAAGCACAGCAATGTTAATACCTGATCCCCATGCAGCCATGTCATTGATGACATTATCTATAGGCCCCATCACGTCAAACACTGTCGTAACACCAGCTTTCGCCAACATGCGATATCCATGCTTTACCGACGGCATTGAAACATGAGCATGTGTGTCAATGATCCCCGGAACACATAATTTGCCTTCCAAATCAAAAACCTCACCAGCATGTTTGATATCAATGGACTTCTCAACCGCAGCGATCTTTCCATCATGTATGCCTATATCAAAATGTCCTTCTCTATTGTTTACCGGATCTACTACGTATCCGTTTTTTAATAACAAAGTAAATTTTGGCATCTTATCTCCTCCTTGTAATCCTTAATAATCATCTACTACTTCTTGCCGATAATCCCTGTCTTATAAAGTAGTCTCGCAGATCCGATTGATATAAAAACTAATGCCGGGATAATATACACGCTTGGAATAAGTTTAAATTTTAAGATGAAGTATGCTGAAGCCAAAGGGATGATCGACATTTTCCAATCTTTCATAATGAATGTAAAACCAACAGCACCGAACAACGCAGCGACAATTTCCTTAAATGCTGGTTGCAGTACAGGCGCATTGATGATTGGCGTGAGCGGGATCATAGCAAGAACACCGATGATAATGAGGACTTCAGAAACTATAACCGAACTCGCAACTGCAACAGTCGATATGATGTCACCTTCATCACTACTCGCTTCTACTTCGGCGTTTTCCATGGCTACGGCTGCACTCGGAATCTTCAGGTTAGCAAGATTACCCGTTAAATAAGCCATATACATAGCACTGGACCCAAGAACAGGTGCATAACTTATCAATTGTGCAAGCGCAACGGGCGCCATCATTGCTGATATTCCAATAAAACCATTGATAAGCCCTTGTTTCGTTGGAAGTAAGCCAAAACCAAACCACAATGTTAGTGGTATTAAAAATGTACCTGCTAACCCTATAAATAACGAAAGACGTCCGATCGCATGGACCTTATTTTCATAATCATTATCCAAGCCTAGACTCTTTTCAAATTGAACACTCTTTTCCATAACAAGCCTCCTTCATTTAAAGTGACATCAAAGTAACAACCGCAAATGCAGCTATCATACTGAATCCAAGTGAAAACTCCTTTAACCATTTAACCTTGAACCTAGTAATCAGGAATGTTAATAGCGCCATCACGATAGCACTTGTACCAAGTGCCAAAAGTGAATTCCCACCTTTAACGACTGGTTTTGCAATAAAGTTCGCAAAAACACCCATAAATGCAGCACCGCTTAGAACTCTGCCCCAAACGTCATCCTTTGAAGTGGATTTTTTATATCCTGACTTAATTTTCTTAAGGAACAATGCACATGCAAGAACCGACCAACATGATCCTATGCACATTGTCCATACTGCATTTGCAAAAACCTGTGGTGTAAAGCTTGCTCCACCAAGTTCTGCGCCCATTGCTTCTGCACCAATTCCAGCAGCTGTTACTTCATACATCAATGAACCGATGACCGAAAGCCTTCCCCAAGAAATCGGAACGCCTAACACTGGAGCCAGTGCGAAAAATGCAACTATAATTGCCAGTGTAGGAACAATACATGTAATCGCCCCTGTTTTAAAAGCGCTCTTTATTTTTCCATGATCCATTCCCAGTGCCTTTGCTCTTTTAAGCGCCATTCTGAGAAATATCATCGATTGTGCAAAGACAAACGTCAACATGATAATGACAGCAAATACAAGAATTTTGCTGTTTGCTATTTGTAGATAATCGCTCATGAACTCTCCCCCTCTTTTACTTACGCCTTCCCGCCTGACAATCAATTTAAGTATTCTATACGATGTGTTTTCTTATGAAGTGATACAAGAAGCCCCCCCCTTCGTTTCAAGAATGTAGTGTTTTTTTCACAAATGATCATATTGTGTAATATATTTTTCACTTTAGCACAGACGATTCTTTTTGTAAAGATTTTTTCAGAATATTCTATTCTGTGAAATTTAGAAACTCAATTCATGCTATTTTTACTTCAATCTCTTGAGATTCTGTTGTATAATTTAAATAATGATTCAACATTTATCCATTTAGTCTTAAAATGAGGTGTACTTATGCAGCAAAATGATGATTTCTTTCAAAGGTTAAACAAACACCACGCACAACTCACAAAAAAACAGCTCATGGTTGCAGCTTTCATAAAAGATAACTACAACGAGGCTGTTTTCCTGTCATGCGTTCCACTAGCTAAAAAAGCAGGTGTGAGTGAAGCAACCATTATCAGGTTTTCTAATACACTTGGATATTCGGGCTTCACCGAAATGATGCAAGACCTTCAAAAGTACGCTCAAACCGGCATCAACATGTATGACCGATTTGAATCTTATACTTCTACTTCAAAAGAATCTGCCGCTGCTGATAACATTAAACATCGAACTGAATCTGTACTCAATTCGTTAAATTCGGTGACAGAGCAAGAGCAAATCAGCTCTTTGGTCGACGACATTTCCGAATGCTCAAACTTGATTTTAATCGGATCTGAAAGCACCATTTCATCGATTCACTATCTCAATTATCACTTTAGCCGCATCGGTATCGATGTTGAGATTGTTACAGGTGGTGAACCAGACCTTTTCAGCATTTATAAACGTATTAATACGAACACCATTGCACTCTCAATTGCACTACCAAGGTATACAAAAACCCAACTTCAGCTTACCGAGCGGCTGATCGATAAAAACGTAAAAACGTATACCATCACAGATTCAGTAAAATCACCTTTTATGGGCCTCAAAACGAATCCCATTCTTCTTCATACAGAAAGCGACATTAAATTCAATTATCAGTCTCACATCATGATACTCCTACTTTGTCAGGTGCTTATTGATATGTATATCGCTAAACATGATAACGATGATTTTAAGCAAGAACTTGAAAAGCTTGAAGACTACAATCAGGATTTTGATGTTTTCTATAAAGATTTGTTTTAGAAAAACTTACAAAAAATAAGATAGACTCCAATCAATTGATTGGAGTCTGTTTGTTTTTTTCGTGTTCCATACTGGTATTTGTGTGATTGCTTCTGATATAATTTTGGTCGGTGGTCAATTTGGTCGGTGAAAAAGTTCTGAACGCCTGCATTAAATATGCAGATTAGTTAATTAGTTGTTTCTTTACAATTACTACTTTTCAATACTACTTGTAAAACTTAGATGCCTTCTTAAATGACTCCCAAGCAACAGGATCATCGAGTCGACAGCTTTGTTAAAGCCCTTTCTGATGTATCCTCCTTTCATTTTTGTGTCTACTATTTCATTTTGTACTTTAATAAAAAAGTACTAAAAATTACTGTAGCTAATCATTTACTGAGCTTACTCTGCTACTTTTAATTCTTCATCAAATTTGACAACTGCTACTGTCTCTGTCGCAAACTCTTTCTCAATTTCATGAACCGTTTTATGTCCATAATCTTCCTTCAACCATTTGAACATAGATATGATTGCAAAGGCAAATACAATTAGAATTGGACTTCCACTAATATTCGCACTTGCCTTCAAAGCTTCTATTGGTGCTCCTGCCATTAAGAATCCAAGTGGTAATCCTGTTAACATAAGTGCCCAAAATAATCTTAAACCTCTTGAAGGTTCTTCGCCAACTTTTAATCCCTTTGTTGTACAGGTTGCCAATGTAAAAGCACCAGAATCCATAGTCGTTGACAAGAATAACATAGCTATAATCGTCCATGATACAAGGGAGAATAATCCACCCGGTAAGAAACGTGCAAACTTTGCTACGGCTACATCAGGTCCTAATTCACTTATAGATTTGACCATATCAAAAGTACCAGCAGATTGTGCCTCGATAGCAAAGTTTGATATAACGCCAAAATAAAGTAATGTACCAAAACAGCCCGCACCTAACATACACAGAATAAGATCTTTAATCTTTCTTCCTCTTGAAACTTTTGCAGTAAAAATCCACATCCAAGGAGCGGTCCCAAGCCAAAATGCCCAGTAAAACATTGTCCACCCTTCAGGAAATCCGCCTTTACTAATAGGATCTGTCCATAAACTCATTTCGATAAAGTTGTTAGCCAAAATTCCAATTGAGTTTGTTGAAGAATTTACAATGAACAAAGTTGGTCCTAGTATTGCTAATACTGCAATAAATCCAATTGCATAATAGGAGTTGAAATCTGCAACCTTTTGTAATCCTTTATCAATCCCCACATAGGAACTCGCTAAGAACAATATAGCAATCGCAAATACTAAACTTGCAACAAGTGTAAATGAATTCTGAATACCTAGAACTTCAGATACACATGCACTTACCATATATGCTCCTGTACCAAACGTAGTTGCTAATCCTGCCACTAAGGCAAATATAAATACAGTATCAATAATTCTTCCAACCAATCCATCAGCATGTTTTTCTCCGATAACGCCGATACATACATTCGAACATTTTAATCCGGGTTTTTTACGTACATAGTATAAGTATGCCATTGGTACTGAACCTAATGCATAAAGAGCCCAAGGCGTTATACCCCAATGAAAGAATCCATATGCTAAACTTACTTCAGCTGCTCGTGGTGAAAAAGCTTCAGCAAATCCCATTGGTGGTGCTGAATAATAATATGACCATTCTACGACAGACCAATATTGTAGACTAGCACCCATTGCTGAACAAAACATCATTGCACACCAACTGAATGTTGAATATTGTGGTTTGCCTTCACCTAAACGAATTTTTCCATATTTTGATACAACTAGGTAGAAACATATAATTACTGCTAATAAACTTATCCATAAAAAGCCTACACCTACAGTATTGTTAATAATTCCTCTCACGTTAACAAATAATGATGCTCCTTTCTCTGGATTTCCTACAATATAAGCAATTAATGCACCTAAGAAAATCAGAGCGATAGCAATAACCGGTTTATCAATGTTTTGCGTATTAGCACTTTTCACTTCATTATTCGTATTAGACATATTTACCCCCCAAATTATTATAAAGCAGTGTCAACTATATTCATTCAAAAACTGACAGTCTCATTAAGGATATAATTATCATTATTAATATATTTAACTACTTGTTATGTTTAAATAAAATCTTGCTCTCATGCATTTTCTCAATTTCCTCTTTAGTATATCCTAGTTCACTTAGAACCTCTTCGTTGTCCTCTCCAGGGAACTTAGATGAACGAATTTCCTCGCAATTTGTATCACTGAATTTAATAGGATTTCCAGATGTTAACAAAGGACCAACTTGGAAATCAGTCTGGTAACGAATCATATGACGCTCAGTGAATTGAGGTTGTACCAAAATATCAGATATTCTAGTTGTTGCAGTACAAGGCACTCCTTTTGGCAAGAACATGTTTTGAATCTCGAATCTTTCCATATTTTCGAAGATCTCTGCAATAAGAGGTCTTAGTTCATCATAGTGCTCT
>Ga0209379_10000671_pt1 | contig 25873 bp, 19 predicted proteins | sample tdDd001_FD_187124 | JGI IMG/M metagenome (GOLD analysis project Ga0209379, IMG submission 187124) | Marine sediment microbial communities from the Atlantic coast under amendment with organic carbon and nitrate - tdDd00.1 (SPAdes)... | ecosystem: Environmental > Aquatic > Marine > Coastal >...
TTTGTGCTGTAATAAATTCTGGTCAGGAATACGACAAAAATTATTACATACTAAATATGATGACAGCGGCTTAACAGATATAAAATTTTAACAGGAATTGTTTGGATTATCCATAGAATTCACTGAGTAGATGCGCCGTAGATTCTTTGTCTACTTTCTCATCAATAGAGAAAGTAGAAGCCCGTCTGGCTTGAAGACAAAATAAAAAAGTCATATTCGTCGCATAAAATCACCCAGATCAAACAACATTAACCGTTGCGACGATAATCAATCCGCACTATAACCCAGGGCGACGGTCATTATCATTCCCTTATTATGATATTTGCCCTTCATGCAAAAGTTAGTTTTGGTTTTCCAAATCACCTCACCTCAATCCTATCTTGAAGAAGAGGAAGCAGTGCAAAGAGTAGGGGGATTTGTTATGACAAAATTTATTCAAACCACTGTTTATTTAATGCAGTAGTTGTGACATCCAAAAATTTGTTGGGAACCCATAGATGAAAAAGTCGTTAAGAACAGAATTCCATGAGCGAGGTACGAGTGAATATTATTCTGTTTAGACTTTAAGTCGTTATGGGTAACGAAATTTTTGGCGTCTAGATCTTTTGGTTCTTTTATAGCAATGATAAAAGAACAGCCCGTCTGGCTTGAAGACAAAAACATAAAGCCTATGTAGATCCAAGGCATTACATTTACCATTTTATAGTTGGTGGTAGAGACAACATTCATGCTATCTTTATTTAGAATTGCAATACTGTAAATGGTATAGCAAGAAAAAAGGCCATCCCTCTCGAGATGACCTTCAATTCTATAATGTCAATGGCAAAAGCCATCACTAATATCTTACTTTAATTCTTTTAACGCCTCTTTAGCCGCATTCAATAGAGGTTCAGCTGATAAATCATTACCTGTTGCCTCAACCATCCATTGGTTAGGAGTCAAACGACCTTGCTTAAAGATACGATCTACCTCGTTCGGGAAAGTTTTTCCTTTTAGGTGTTGCTCCAATTGGAACTCAATAACATTACCAAATGCATAGTTCGATAGGTACAACGGACTGTTCAACATGTGCGAGTAAACAGCCAAAATTGGTTGATCTTTCACACCATAAACAGGAGCATAGAACTCATTCCAAACCGCTTTCGCAATATCCATGGTAGCATCGCGCAATTCAGCAGCAGTAGCATCAGGATTAGCATACAACCATCTCCACATGCGAATGTCTACCAACGAAACACCCATAATTTCGTAAGCACTCCAGAAAAGATCCAGTTTCTTTAAAGCTTCTTTTTGTGGCGAATCATCTTTAACGTCCAATAGCAACATGTCGCGCTTCTGGAAGATAAATGCCAAAGCCTCGGTAAATGCAGTGTTAGGAACACCGTTCATTACAAAGTTGTCCACATCATATAGCGAGATGGTTTGCTCAACATTGTGTCCAAACTCGTGGATCGCGATGTTGTAACCCTTGTAATCCATACCCTTTGCACCAACTCTGGTACGCAAGTGAGCTTTTTGTCCTTTTGCAGCGCCACCCCAGGCGTGACCTGAACCTCTTGCAGGATCAACAGCAATTCTGTCTGCCAACCACTGAGCTCTTTCCTTGTCGTAACCCAATTTTACCAATAGGTTCGCCAAATCAGCTTCCAAAGCAGCAGCATTAGGATACAAACCTCTGGTTTGAGCATCTAACTTCGACTCATCCATTCCGCTACGAGCCTTGAAACCATCGTACCAAATATCGAATGGCTGTAGCTTACGACCCAATCTCTTCTGGATTAGTTTACCCACTTTTTTGGTCTCTTCAGAGCTTAAGAATGCAGAGAAAATCTTTTCAGTTGCTTCTGCAGAGATTTCTTTTGCTCCGTCGTACTGTCTTTTGATAAATGTATTCTGATCTGGATAGTAAGGATCAATTGCTTTGTTTGCGTGGAAGTTATTCAGGATTTGCTGATATCTCTCGTTTGGTTCCGGAGTAGCATCAATAGTTTTACCAGCCTTGTAAACCACGTTGGTGTATGGATCCCATTCGAAATCACCCGAGTTAATTACCTTTTCAGGGATTTCCTGAGAGATGATTCTCTTCATCACCTGGTAAATCATCTTTTGCTTGTCTAAACCATCTTTTTTGTTGGCATAGTTGGCTTTGATTTCATCACGTAGGTTCCAGTGAGAAAGCAATACCTTATCTTCAGGGAAGAAACGGTTTCCTTTCTTATCGGTAAGGTGACCTACATAAATGTTATAGTCTGCAATGTACACATCAGAACCTGCAGCAGCTGTTCCGGCAGCTTGCAACAATTCCGAAGGAACTCTTGCTGTAAAGTAGTCACCCAAACGAGCGTATGCCCATTCCTCACGAGTCCAGTTTTTCGCATTGGCTTCTTTCTCAGCCAGGCTAAACGATGGGAAGTTCAATGCAACGGTAAAAGCAATTTTGTTGTTGTAGAAATCGTTCATCCAGTGTGAACCAACGCTGTAAGCACCAAAAGCATTGTCGATAGGGTGCTGCTCAAAGGTATTCAAATGAACAGGCTCCAATAAATCCAGAGTAATCTTGTTGAAGTGTCCTGTAATGATCTCAAGGTTTCTTGAAATTTTCTGGAACACCATTTCCTTTTCAGCCTTGTCGGCGATATAGCTTTTCTTACAGAAGTTTTTAAAATCTGCTTCTGTTCCGTCGCTCATGCGCCAAAGACTTGCAGCGTGTTTTACGCCTTTTTCAAGTAAAGCTTTATCCAAACAATTGGTGCTTAATTCCTCAATGGTCGATTTAATTGTTTCGGCAGTAATGTTAGAGGTTTCTGCCTTCTTTTCTGCAATAACTTGATTAGTAGTTGATACTAAAGTTAAAAATGCAGCACAAAGAATAAAAATTTTCTTCATCTGATTAGGTTTGTTATCTAATTATTGAATTAACAGGGCTAAGATAAGAAATCGCTCACCCGTAAACAATGAGCAATCTCAGTTTACAATCACAATAATGATATAGAGAGAAGATCACCCCGCTGCACTTAAAGTTTTTAAGTAGAAGAAGCTTGGGCTTACTCGCTCTAGATTTTTTGCTGACTTTTTTATCTATGAAACCGAGCTGTGCGAGCTCATGAATGCCCGTAAAATTGTGAATGAATAAAAAGTCAGAGCCTTCCGGCTTGAGGATGATAATAAATTAAAGGAATTTAAGTCATTGACTGGATTAACCAATAAAAATTCATGAATCGTTTCACAGATTGAATTACATGTGTTACTTTTGCGGAAAAATTTTATACATAAATTATGGGAAGAGCATTCGAATTTAGAAAAGCGCGTAAAATGAAGCGTTGGGATAAGATGGCCAAAGCCTTTACCCGAATTGGGAAGGATATTGTTATTGCAGTAAAAGAAGGTGGCCCTGATCCGTCAACTAATGCTCGTTTGCGTGCGGTTATTCAAAATGCTAAGGCAGCCAATATGCCTAAGGATAATGTTGAGCGTGCCATTAAGAAAGCTTCTTCAAAGGAGCAAAAAGATTTCAAAGAGCTTGTTTACGAAGGATACGCACCACACGGTATTGCTATTCTTGTTGAAACAGCAACAGATAATCATACCAGAACTGTAGCTGATGTTCGTTCATACTTTAACAAATGCAAAGGTAGTTTAGGTACTGCTGGTAGTGTTGAATTTATGTTCGAGCGCAAGTGTCACTTCAAAATTGAAAATAAAGAATACGATATTGAAGAATTAGAATTCGAATTGATCGATCTTGGAGTTGAAGAAGTATTTGCAGAAGAAGATGGTGTTATGCTTTATGGTGAGTTTACCGATTTTGGTAAAATTCAAGCTTATCTTGAAGAGAATGACATGACAGTGATCTCATCAGGTTTTGAAAGAATTCCAATGGATACCAAAGAGTTACCTGAAGATCAGGTGGCTGATGTTGAAAAGTTATTGGAAAAATTAGAAGATAACGATGATGTACAAAACGTATATCACAATATGGCATAATTAGAAAAAAGATTTAATTCTTATTATAGTTAACCCGGTTCAAACTTGAATCGGGTTTTTTATTTTGAAAAATCATTAAAAGAATAAGAGGTCTTTTTTTGATTTTTTTATGATCTCTAAATCCCTGTAAATCTAGGTGGTGTAGGCTAATTGATTGAATGTATGGCAAATTAGCTTTTGAGAGTTAAGAGTTTTTGTTATATTTAAATATGTAGATGAAAAAAAGTCTTACTCACACCTATGAAGTACAATTATTTAAAATTTGAAGAAAGAGATAGAATTGGGATTCTAACTCTTGATCGTCCTAAAGCCCTAAATGCCTTAAACGAAGAGGTTTTTAAGGATTTGACTTGCTTTTTGGAAAGCGAGAATGTGAATGACATTCGAGTATTAATCATTACCGGAGAAGGCAAAGCCTTTATTGCTGGAGCCGATATCAAAGCCATGCAGGAATACTCTCCTCAAAATGCCTACGATTTTTCTGAAACAGGCAAACGAGTATTCGATCTGATTGCGAATTTAAAAATTCCCGTAATTGCAGCCATTAATGGATTTGCCCTTGGTGGAGGATTGGAATTGGCATTAGCTTGCGATATTAGAGTTGCCAGTGAAAAAGCTCGCTTGGGTTTGCCTGAGGTCAACCTGGGATTGATTCCTGGATTTAACGGAACACAACGTTTGCCAAGATTGGTAGGAGCTGGTAATGCCATGTATTTAATGATGCTCGGAGAAGGAATAACTGCACAGGAAGCTTATAACCTGGGAGTTGTTCAGAAACTATCTGAACCAGATCTGGTTCTGGAGGATACCATAAAACTTGCTGAAAAGATTGCGGGTAAAAGTCCGAACGCATTGCGCCTTGTAAAAGAGATGGTTCGCGAAGGACTAGAGCTGAATAGCAAAGATGCAGGGAAAATGGAATCGAAGGAGTTTGGAAGGTTGTTCAAGGAGGATCAGAAGGAACGCGAAGAAGGGGTTAGTGCCTTCTTAGAGAAGCGTCAGCCTAATTGGTAATATTCAATTTTAGTGGGGAAGCTTATCGCCGTAAAGGGGATTTGTAGGTAGTGATGATGGGTTTTTAAAGTTGACTCAATTGGGTGAATTACACCATGAACTGATTAAGAAAATTAAATAAAACAATAAACGTATGGATTTAGTCCCTAAAATGAAAAATGTGAGTGTATTGGGAGCTGCTGGGAAAATGGGTAGCGGAATTCTGGTATTACTTTCATTCGAAATGGCCAAGCTTAAGATTGGCAAAAAATCAAACGAACAATTTGTGTTGAATGCGATTGATGTATCGCAGCCTGCTTTGGTAAATTTATTAGGCTATGTTAGATCTCAGTTGCTGAAACATGCAGAAAAGAATATTGTAGAGCTTCGTGACTGGTATGCCGACAAGGCAAATCTTGTTGACAATGAAGATGTCATCAATCAATTTGTTGAAGATGTGATGGCAATGATTCAAACATCAACCAGAATTGAAACCACTTACGAATCAGAATTGATTTTTGAGGCGATTAAGGAAGACAAAGACCTTAAGGTTAAATTGTTCTCTCAAATCAAACAAAACAATCCAAATGCATGGTTCCTTACCAATACCTCTTCCATTCCAATTGGGGAGATTGAAAAGGAAGCTGGCTTGAATGGAGATATCGTTGGATATCATTTCTATAATCCTCCTGTAATTCAGAAATTATTAGAAATTATCAAGTGTGATAATACAGGAGATGAATTGAATGAATTCTCAATTGCATTGGCAAAATCGATGCGTAAAATTATCGTTCCATCGAAAGACGTTGCTGGTTTTATTGGTAATGGTCACTTCATGCGCGATGCTTTGTATGCTCTAAATCAAGCTCAAAAATTGGCGGAGACTGAAGGATGGGCAAAATCTTTCTTCATGATTGATACCATTAGTAGAGATTTATTGGTTCGACCAATGGGTATCTTCCAGTTAATCGATTATGTAGGAGTGGATGTTACCAAATTTATCTTGGCTAGCATGCAGCCTTCATTCCCAAATGAAACTTTATCGCATGGTGTATTGAATGAATTGTTTGATAGAGAAGTGAAGGGTGGACAGTATGCCGACGGATCTCAAAAGGATGGTGTTTTCAAATATCAGAAAGGCAGAATCACACACGTATATGATTTTGGTACTGGAAAATATGTTTCTAAAGAAGATATTGAAATGGATTGTGCAGCGAAAATGGGTGAGTTGCCAACATTGAAAATCTATTGGAAAACAGTTGTAAGAGATAAGAATAAGGCTGAGTATTTGGAAAAATTCTTCAAAGAACTGCATCAGATTGATAGTGTAGGGGCAAACCTTGCAGTAGCATATGGACAGAACTCTAAGGCAATCGGACAAATGCTGGTTGATACAGAGGTTGCAGCCTCAGCTGATGATGTAAATACAGTATTGGAAACAGGATTTTTCCATGCTTATGGGCCAATTAACGATTATTTCTAAAAAGTACTAACAAACACAACAATGAAAGCTTTACGCAAAAAAGTATATATGGTAGCTGGTTACAATACAGTGTCAATGGGAACCGGCCGAAAAGAGTTTCACCCGAAGAAGCCACGTCCGGATCTTGAGCATTACATCAAGGAAGCTGGACAGGCTACATTGAAAATGATTGGAGGTGCTGAAAATGTAGATGAAGGAGTAATTGGAAACTTTATGGCATCTCGATTTAACAAGCAGGCCAATTTGCCAGCATTTTTACCAATGATTGATGAAGGTTTGAAGTACAAACCAGCCATTAGTGTTGAAGGAGCCTGTGCTTCAGGTGGCTTGGCATTGGCTAGTGGAATAAAATCGATTTTGGCTGAAACTGCGGATGTTGTTTTAGCAGTTGGTTTCGAGGTTCAGAATACCATGAAAGCCATGTATGGTGCCGATGTGTTGGCAGGTGCTGGCTGGATGAAAACCAGAAAAGAGGGGCATGCTTATTTCTTTCCAGGTGTATTTAGTAACAGAGCAGGTGCTTATTACGAAAAGTTTGGAAAGGAAAAGACCAGGGAAGCTATGGCAAAGTGGTATTGCAATGCCATCGAAAATGCTCGTTTATGCGAAACGGCTCAGGAATTCCATAATAAAAGCAAGGATCTTGAGGGAACGGCAAAAATGCCATTGAATCCTAAGAAGTTTGTTGATCATCTGAACTATTCCGATTGTTCAAAAGTTTCTGACGGAGCATCTGCTATTGCGATTGTATCCGAAGAAGGTTTGAAGAATGTTGGAATTGATCCAAAAGATGCCGTTGAAGTTGTAGGTATTGGTCAGGCTGCTTCTGATATTACTAAGGAACCAGAAAACATGACTTGTTTGACTACCATGAAAGCAGCAGCTGCCAAAGCGATGGAAATGGCTGGTATTACAGTTGATCAGATTGGTACTGTTGAAGTACATGACTGTTTCTCGATTGCCGGTATCATGGGTGCTGAAGCCATTGGTTTTGCAGAAGAAGGCAAGGGTGTAGATTTTGTGTTGGAAGGACATACATCACGCTGTGGTAAGGTGCCATTTAATACAACAGGTGGTCTTATTGGTTGGGGACATCCAACAGGAGCTACAGGAGTACATCAGGCAGTTACAATTTGGGAACAATTAACAGGTAAAGCTGGTGATGCCCAAATTGAAATGAAAGAAGACAGACCTTACGGTATGACCGTAAATATGGGGGGAGATGATAAATCTCTTGTGGCAATTGTTTACAAGAGAGGTGAGTAGGAATTAAAAAGAATAAAATGAAGTAGAATATAATGAAAACAGGCTAATTGCTAAATGCTGAAAGCCGTTAGCCTGTTTTATCACACCTAAAAACAAACACTATGAATTTTGAATTCACCGAAGAACAATTGATGATTCGAGATGCGGCTCGGGATTTTGCTCAAAGAGAATTGTTACCTGGAGTAATTGAACGAGACGAAAAAGCGATATATCCAACTGAACAAGTAAAGAAGCTTGGAGAACTTGGTTTTCTTGGAATGCTTGTTGGTCTTGATTATGATGGAGGAGGAATGGATACCATTTCTTATGTATTGGCCATGGAAGAAATTTCTAAAATCGATTCATCGGTTTCTGTAATCATGTCGGTAAACAATTCATTGGTTTGTTGGGGGGTTGAAAAGTTTGGAACCGAAAAGCAGAAGCAGAAATATTTAAAGCCAATGGCTCGAGGCGAAAAGATTGGTGCTTTCCTTTTATCAGAACCTGAAGCCGGATCAGATGCTACATCTCAGCGAACAACAGCTGTTGATATGGGAGATCATTATCTGCTAAATGGAACCAAAAATTGGATTACAAGTGGTAAAAGTGCTTCTACCTATATTGTAATCGCTCAAACTCATCCTGAACTAAAACACAGGGGAATTAATGCTTTAATTGTGGAAGCAGATTCGGAAGGAATTTCGGTTGGACCACATGAAAATAAAATGGGAATGCGTGCATCCGACACACATTCAGTAATGTTCAATAATGTAATAGTGCCAAAGGAGAATTTACTGGGAGAAGAAGGATTCGGATTCAAATTCGCAATGAAATCCCTTGAAGGAGGAAGAATTGGGATTGCATCTCAGGCATTGGGAATTGCTTCGGGAGCCTACGAGTTGGCACTGAAATATGCCCAAGAAAGAAAAACATTCGGAAAAGAAATTATAAACCACCAGGCAATTGCCTTTAAACTAGCGGATATGGCTACGGAAATTGAGGCTGCTCGTTTTTTCTGCTTAAAAGCGGCTTGGCTGAAAGATCAGGGTAAACCATATGGACATGCAAGTGCAATGGCTAAACTATATGCGGCAGAAACAGCTATGAAAGTTACTACGGAAGCAGTTCAGATTCATGGCGGATATGGCTATGTGAAAGAATATCATGTTGAAAGATTGATGAGAGATGCCAAGTTAACGCAAATCTACGAAGGGACTTCAGAAATTCAAAAGATTGTAATTTCTAGAGGTTTGGTGGATTAAAAATTTGAAAAAATAAAAGAGAAAGGAATCTTCTATTTCTCTTATATCATATATAAAAAAGATCGCTTATGAAAATATTAGTATGTATAAGTAATGTTCCAGATACAACCACCAAAGTTAAATTTAAAGAGGGAGACAGCCTGTTTGATGACTCTGGTGTGCAGTGGATCATTAATCCTTGGGATGAGTTGGCTTTGACTCGTGCCATGGAACTAAAGGAAGATGCTGGTAATTCAGTGAATGAAATATGTGTAATTCATGTTGGTGGTGCAAGTGCAGATGCTACTCTTAGAAAGGCTCTTGCCATTGGCGCTGACAAAGCAGTAAGAATTGATGCATGTCCTGCAGATGCTTATCATGTAGCTGGACAAATTGCAGAATATCTAAAAGAGAATCCATTTGATATCATTTTTAGTGGTATTGAATCGAGCGATTACAATGGATCCTCTGTTGGAGCCATGATTGCTGAGTTTATGGATTATCCGGGAATCTCATCTGTTACATCAGTTAATCTGGATGATGATGATATTCAGGTGAATCGTGCAATTCCAGGTGGAAAGCAGGTACTAAAAACTGAAACTCCATTTGTAGCGGTTGTTCAAAAGGGAATCGCAATGGAACCTAGAATTCCTTCTATGCGTGGTATCATGATGGCACGTAAGAAACCTCTGGAAGTTAAACCAGCTGCTGAATTGGAAGTGTTAACTGAGTCGATAAAGTTTGAATTGCCACAGGAAAAAGGTGCATGTAAAATGATTGATTCAGAATCGGCAGAACAACTGGTTGATCTGTTAAAGAATGAAGCAAAAGTGCTTTAATAAAAAATGAAGTAGGTGTGAGAATGAGCGCATTGATTTATAGTAAATGCCTTCGCCTCAAATCTAAAACTAAGTAGTAACATTTAAAACTTAGCCTATGTCTGTAATTGCATTTGCCAAGAATTGGAATGGGAAATTTAAGAATTCCTCCTTTGAATTGGTTTCATATACAAAAGCTTTAGCGAATCAGCTAAATACAAATATGGTAGTTCTTTCTATTGGAGAGGTTGCCGAAGAAGAATTAAAATTATTAGGAAACTATGGTGCGGATAAAGTTCTCACTGTTAGTGATCCGCAATTGAATACATTAACGAGTAGAGCTTACGCAGATATTGTTGCAAAGGCTGCAGAGTCTGTGGGAGCTGAAGTAATTGTTTTGTCTGATAACAACAGTGGAAAAGCAATTGCTCCCAGAGTTTCAGTGAAATTAAAAGCAGGACTTGTAGCTGCAGTTCAAGAATTACCGGTTTCGTTCGAACCATTTGTGGTGAAGAAAAGAGTTTTCTCTGGAAAAGCATTTGGGCATGTTCAAATCAAGTCTGACAAAAAGGTACTTACCATTGCAAAAAATTGTTTTGGATTATTAGAAGCTTCTTGTGTTGTAGCTATTGAAGAGTTTGTTGTAGACATTGATACAAGCTTGTTTAAAGTAAAGATTGTTGAAGAGGAAGAGCAAAAAGATAAAGTGATTCTATCTGATGCTGATGTTGTGGTTTCTGCTGGTAGAGGAATGCGTAGTCCTGAAAATTGGGCACCAGTGGAAGAGTTGGCAGAGGTACTAGGCGCTGCAACTGCTTGTTCTCGTCCGGTTTCTGATGAAGGATGGCGCGGACATGAAGAGCATGTTGGTCAAACAGGAAAAGTGATTGCTCCAAACTTGTATATCGCTGCAGGTATATCTGGTGCAATTCAGCATGTTGCTGGTATTAGCAGAAGCAAGTGCATTGTTGCGATTAATACAGATCCTGAGGCACCAATATTCGGTGTGGCCGATTATGGTATTGTTGGAGATGTGATGGATGTATTACCAAGATTAGCGGAGGCTTTTAGGAATTCAAAATCATAAATAAAGACTAACTCTAAAAACAATGACAAAACAGATCCTCTTCATTATTTCATTGGCAATAACCTTGGGTGTTTTTGCCTGGTCGGTGAAACGATTATGGGCTTTCTTTAAACTGACTAAGCCATCGTATCCGATCAAAAACATTGGAGCCAGAATTTCTCATACCCTGGATGTGGCTTTTGGACAGACCAAAATCTTCAGAAAGCCTGTTATTGGTTTAATGCATGCCCTGGTGTTTTGGGGATTTCTGGTAATTACTCTGGGAAGTATTGAGATTGTGATTGATGGAGTGTTTGGATTGGAGCGATCATTTGCTTTTACCGGGTGGTTTTATGATTTTGTAATGGCTTCGGGAGATGTGTTTGCCTTGCTAATTATTGTCTTTATAAAAGCTTTCAGTTTACGAAGAAGCATTCTTCGCATTAAGCGATTTACGGGAGTTGAGATGTCATCCAAATCTTATTGGGATGCGCAAATTGCTTTGTCTTTCATTGGATTACTGATGTTATCTTTATTGGCTTTTAATGTTGGATACATTAGTAATCATCCCAATGGATACGAAGGAGTTTATCCCGTATCAGCAGCAATTGTAAACCTGGTTAATTTGGATTTAGGATGGTTGCAGGAACCTGGTTGGTGGATACACATTTTACTGATTTTTGTATTTGCAAACTATCTTCCATACTCCAAGCATTTTCATGTATTTCTTTCGGTACCCAATGTATTTCTTGCTAATCTGGAGCCGCTTACCAAATATCCTAATCTGGAAAGCATTACAAAAGAAGTTAAGTTGATGTTAGATCCCGAAGCGGCTTATGATGAAAGTGAAGAAGTAGCAAGGTTTGGTGTAAAGGATGTAGAGGATGTAAGCTGGAAAAACTATATGGATTCTCTGGCTTGTACACAATGTGGCCGTTGTACGGATGTTTGTCCTGCCAATATCACAGGAAAACTATTATCTCCTCGAAAGATATTTGTGGATTTGCGAAAGCGAATGGATGAAAAAGGTCCGATTGCCAGTAAAGGAGAAGATGATGGCAAGTCCTTGTTGAGAGATTACATTACCGAAGAGGAACTTTGGGCTTGTACAACTTGTAATGCATGTGCCCAGGAATGTCCAATTGATATCAGTCATCCAAATTTAATTATGGATATGAGAAGGTACCTGGTGATGGAAGAAGCAGCAGCACCTGCAGAATTGAATACCATGTTTACCAATATCGAAAACAATGGTGCACCATGGCAATTTTCACCTGAAGATCGCTTGAAATGGACAGAAGGATGAAATTTTCAATGATATTATTGTAGAGACGCAAGGCCTTGAGTCTCTACCAAAAAATATTTAATAGAATGACAGATAAAAAACTACATGTACCGGTAATGGCCGACTTGGCGGCAAAAGGTGAAAAACCGGAATACCTATACTGGGTTGGATGTGCAGGAGCTTTTGATGATAGATATCAAAAGGTGGCACGTGCATTTGCCAAAATTTTAAACCATCTTGAAATTAGCTATGCTGTTCTTGGGAAAGAAGAAAGTTGTACGGGCGATGCTGCTAAACGAGCTGGCAATGAGATGCTTTTCCAAATGCAAGCCATGCAAAATATTGAGGTTTTTAATGCTTATGAGGTGGATAAAATCATTTGTACTTGTCCTCACTGTTACAACACACTCAAGAATGAGTATCCGGAATTGGGTGGAAATTACAATGTGATCAACTATACCGAGTTCTTGGATGAAATGATTCAGGATGGTAAGTTGAAGCTTGAAAATAATCCATTCAAAGGAGAATCGATCACCTATCATGACCCTTGTTATTTGGGAAGGGGAAATAAGATATATGACGCACCAAGAAATGTGGTTAAGGCTGTGTTTGGTGATGTGAAAGAATTAAAGAGATCCAGAAGTTTTGGATTGTGTTGTGGTGCTGGTGGAGCACAAATGTTTAAGGAGGCTGAAAAGGGAGATAAGGAAGTAAACATTGAACGAACTGAGGAAATTATCGAAAGAAAGGTGGATAAGGTGGCCTCGGCCTGTCCCTTCTGCATGACCATGTTGACTGATGGTATCAAATTAAAAAATAAGGAATCTGAGCTTCAGAATTTAGATGTTGCTGAAATTATAGAGAAAGCACTTGAATTGTAGAAATTAAGTATCATGAACACACCTGCCACATACAAACTGAAAAATGCTGTAAGAATAGTAACTGCTACATCACTATTTGATGGTCATGATGCTTCTATAAACATCATGCGCAGAATTATTCAGGCTTCTGGTGCAGAGGTCATTCACCTTGGGCACAATCGCTCTGCCGAAGAGATTGTTGATTGTGCCATACAGGAAGATGCTCAGGCCATTGCAATTAGCTCTTATCAAGGAGGGCATATTGAGTTTTTCAAGTACATGTATGATTTATTACAGGAGAAAAATGCAGGTCATATCCAGATTTTTGGAGGTGGTGGCGGTGTAATTTTGCCAGAAGAAATTAAGGAGTTGCAAGCCTATGGTATTGCGGGCCTATATTCTCCTGATGATGGCAGAAACCTTGGTTTACAAGGGATGATTAATGAAGTTTTGGAGCAGTCGGATTATGAATTGAGTAAGATTGAATTGCCTAAAATAGAAGAAATTTCATTTGCTGATATTAATACTTTAGCCAGGCTAATAAGTTTGGCGGAACATGATGAAATTCAAGGATCTGATTTGTATTTGAAGTTAAAGAATCATGTTAAAGTTAATCATACTCCGGTAATTGGAATAACAGGTACAGGAGGAGCAGGAAAATCATCTCTAACAGATGAATTGATTCGTAGATTCCAGATCGATTATCCAAATTTGAAATTGGCCATTCTATCTGTCGATCCATCTCGAAAGAAAAGTGGAGGAGCATTATTAGGAGATAGAATCAGAATGAATGCCATTCATAAGTCCAATGTCTATTTGAGGTCATTGGCAACAAGAAGAGCAAACCTGGCTTTATCAAAACATGTAGATGATGCCTTGATGATTATGAAAGCGGCTAATTTTGACTGCATCTTTTTAGAAAGTTCAGGTATCGGGCAATCGGATACCGAAATTGTGGATTACAGCGATGTGAAACTTTATGTGATGACTCCCGAATTTGGCGCAGCAACTCAATTGGAAAAAATTGATATGCTTGATTTTGCCGATTTGGTTGCCATTAATAAATTCGATAAACAAGGGGCTCAGGATGCATTAAGAGATGTAAAAAAGCAATATCAACGCAATCACATGCTTTTTGATCAGGATCCTGAAGAAATGCCTGTATTCGGAACGGTTGCTTCTCAATTTAATGATCATGGTGTAAATGATTTGTACCATGCTTTAATTAACTTCCTTGGTAAACAAGGAGTGAAGCAGTTTGAGATTAACGGAAAACCATTGTTAGAGGCAAGCAAGAAGATTGAGATCGTCCCTCCTTCAAGGGTTCGTTACTTATCTGATATTTCAGAAACAGTTCGAAAATACAATCGAAAAGTGGAAGATCAGGCTGAAATAGCAGATCAGTTATATGCTTTAAGAAAGTCTTCTGATTTGGTAGATGATGAAATTGCCCAAAGGTCAATTGAGAAGGAGTTTACCAAACTTTCAACGGATTTCAAGCATAAGGATATTGTTGAGGGGTGGAAGGAAAAAGTAAAAAGATACAAGGAGGATATTTTCAAATATGAAGTGAGAGGAAGGGAAATTTGTGTGGATACACACACCGAAACTTTATCTCACAATAGAATACCAAAGATTGTTTTGCCTGACTATAAAAGCTGGGGAGATATTGTAAAATGGTCTTTGAAAGAGAATGTACCAGGAGAATTTCCATATGCAGCGGGTGTATTTCCGTTTAAAAGAGAGGGAGAAGATCCAACCAGAATGTTTGCAGGAGAAGGTGCTCCTGAACGTACCAATAAAAGATTCCATTATTTGGCAATGGGACAACCTGCGGTTCGATTGTCAACGGCATTCGATTCGGTAACCTTATATGGAGCTGATCCTGATGTTCGTCCCGATATATATGGAAAAGTTGGAAACTCAGGTGTTTCAATTGCTTCTTTAGATGATGCCAAAAAACTCTATTCCGGTTTTGACCTGATAGATCCCAAAACATCGGTATCCATGACAATTAATGGTCCGGCCCCAATGTTAGTCGGATATTTTATGAATGTTGCCATTGATCAACAATGTGAGAAATACATTCGTGAAAATGGGTTGGAAGATGAAATTGAGACCAAAATTCAGGAAATCTATAAGGAAAAGGAGAGGGTACAATACATCGGAGATTTACCGGAAGGAAATAATGGATTGGGATTGATGTTGCTTGGTGTAACAGGTGATCAGGTGCTTCCAAATGAAGTTTATGAAAAGATAAAAGCCGAAACAATTTGTAGGGTTCGAGGTACAGTACAAGCAGATATGTTGAAGGAAGATCAGGCGCAGAATACTTGCATATTCTCAATTGATTTTGCTTTGAAGATGATGGGAGATATTCAGGAATATTTTATCCAGAATCAGGTAAGGAATTTCTACTCGGTTTCTATATCAGGATATCACATTGCAGAAGCTGGAGCCAATCCAATTAGTCAGTTGGCATTTACATTGGCAAACGGTTTTACCTTGGTTGAATACTACATTTCGAGAGGAATGAATGTGGATGATTTCGCACCTAACCTGTCTTTCTTCTTCTCCAATGGAATGGATCCTGAGTATACCGTCATTGGTCGTGTAGCTCGAATCATCTGGGCCAAAGCCATGAAGTATTTGTACAAGGCCAACGAGCGTTCTCAGAAATTGAAATATCACATTCAAACTTCAGGCAGATCACTACATGCACAGGAAATAGAGTTCAACGATATTCGTACGACTTTACAAGCGCTTACAGGAATTTATGACAATTGCAATTCACTTCACACCAATGCTTACGATGAGGCAATAACAACACCAACTGAAGAATCGGTTCGCAGGGCAATGGCCATTCAGTTGATTATTAATAACGAATTGGGATTGGCGAAGAACCAAAATCCACTTCAAGGGGCATTTATTATCGATGAGTTGACAGAACTGGTTGAAGAAGCAGTAATGATAGAATTTGATAGACTTACTGAACGTGGTGGAGTTTTGGGTGCTATGGAAACCATGTATCAGCGTAGTAAAATTCAATCGGAATCCTTGCATTACGAGAGTTTGAAGCACAATGGAAAGCTACCGATTATTGGTGTGAATACCTTCTTAAGCTCTGTTGGTTCTCCAACGGTTCAGCCGAAAGAGGTGATTCGTTCATATGAATCAGAGAAAGAAAATCAGGTGAAATTCAAAGAAATGATTCAGAAGAATCATAAGGAGCAAGCAGACTTAGCTTTAGGTAAGTTAAAAGAGACTGCTTTAAGGAATGATAACATTTTTGCTGAGTTAATGGAGGTCTGTAAGTATTGTACACTTGGACAGATTACCAATGCCTTGTACGAAGTAGGCGGTCAATATAGACGTAATATGTAAATTATATACGTAGAGCCGCAAGGTTTTGCGGCTTTTTCATAAGATATATAGATGAAACAATTAAAATCAAAAATAAACACCAAATCCGAAGACTTTATTAAGAATAAAGAGTCTTATAATCTCTTGATGTCTGAATATTGTGAGCGATTGAACTCAATTATGAATGGAGTGGATGAAAAAGCTCGTGAAAGACATTTAAAAAGAGGGAAGTTATTGGTGCGTGACAGAATAGAACTTCTTTTGGATAAGAATACTCCTTTCCTTGAGTTATCTGCAATGGCTGCTTGTGATCAGTATGAAAATCAGTTTCCATCTGCAGGAATTGTAACTGGAATTGGAGTGGTTCATGGTCGTGAATGTGTGATTGTTGCCAATGATGCTACGGTAAAAGGAGGAACTTACATTAAGGAGACCATTAAAAAGCACATCCGTGCGCAGGAAGTAGCCATGGAAAATCACTTGCCATGTATTTATATGGTGGATTCTGGTGGTGTATTTCTTCCAGAGCAGTCGAAAGTTTTTCCTGACAAATATGATTTTGGTCGTTTCTTCTTCAATCAATCAAAGATGTCGGCTAAAGGCATTCCACAAATTTCCATTGTAATGGGATCCTGTACTGCGGGAGGAGCCTATGTTCCTGCCATGAGTGATGAAACCATTATTGTGAAAGGACAAGGAACCATTTTTATTGGAGGACCACCCTTGGTAAAAGCTGCAACAGGAGAAGAAGTAAGTGCAGAAGAATTAGGCGGAGCAGAGATTCATACCTCCATTTCTGGTGTTGCTGACCATTTGGCAGCAGATGATCGACATGCCATTCAGATTTGTAGAGATATTTTCGAGTCCATGCCTAAAATGCAAAAATATCCTTTAGAGCGTGAAGATTTTAAGGAACCTCAATATCCAGTTGAAGATTTGTATGGATTGGCCCCATTGGATCTAAAAAAGCCCATTGATGCGAGGGAAATAATTGCCCGAATTGTTGATGATAGCTCATTTCAAGAGTTTAAGGAGCGTTATGCACCTACCATTGTTACTGGATTTGCAAAAATTATGGGCTATCCTGTTGGGATCATCGCCAACAATGGAATCATTTTTTCAGAAACCTCATTAAAAGCAGCACATTTTATTGAGTTGTGCAGCTTCCGTAAAATCCCTTTGGTATTTCTGCAGAATATTACAGGTTTTATGGTGGGTAAGGAATACGAACACAAAGGAATAGCGCGCGATGGTGCCAAAATGGTTCATGCAGTTGCCAATGCTCAGGTTCCCAAGTTTACGGTTATAGTTGGAGGATCGTTTGGAGCAGGTAATTATGCCATGGCTGGTCGTGCTTACGAACCTCGCTTGTTGTTCATGTGGCCTAATGCAAAGATATCTGTAATGGGTGGCGAGCAGGCCGCTGGAGTATTGGTTCAGGTGAAAGAGCAACAATTGAAGAAACAAGGCAAAGAGTTCGATGCAGAAGAAAGAATCAAGTTACGTGAAAAGATCTTAAAAAAATATGAGGAAGAAGGCTCAGCATATTTCAGTACCTCACGCTTATGGGATGATGGGATTATTGACCCGGCAGATACCCGCAAGGTGCTTGCCATGGGAATTGCAGCATCCTTGAACAAAGGCTTTGGAGAACCTGATTTTGGAGTGTTTAGAATGTAATGAATAGCCCAGATATTTATGTCAGGGATTAAAATGAAATAGATGAAACAATATCAAACCATAGAATTCAACATCGATAACAAAATAGGAACGATTACTTTGAATCGTCCGGATATTCACAATGCATTCAACGAAACCATGATTGCAGAGATTATTGAATGCTTTGAAGAGATTGAGAAATTGGATTATAAAACAGTTCGAGTAGTGATTCTACAAGGCAAAGGAAAGTCGTTTTGTGCGGGTGCCGATTTGAACTGGATGAAGGGAGTAGCAAATTACTCGTATGAGGAAAATTACCTGGAAAGCTACAAGTTATCCATGTGCTTCAATGCTGTTTACTCATGTAAGTTTCCAACCATTGCAATGGTACATGGAGCTGCAATTGGAGGAGCCAATGGTCTATTGGCAGCTTGCGATTTTGTATTGGCTCACAGAGATACAGTCTTTTCCTTAAGCGAGGTGAAAATTGGAATTGTACCTGCCTGTATTTCTCCATACGTGATTAAGCGCGTTGGCGAATACAAATCAAAGGAGTTGATGTTAACGGGAATGCGTTTTAATGGTAAAGAGGCGCAACAAGCAGGATTGGCAAATTGGTCTCACGGAGAGAAGAAGTTGAAAACGAAGTTAGCTGATTTGATTTCCAAGCTAAAAACCAGTGGTCCTGTTGCTGTTTCTACTTGTAAGCAATTGATATATGATGTGGAAAACCAGTGGACACATGAAGAAGCCATGGAGAACACAGCCAAAATGATTGCTGATTTACGTCAATCTGAAGAAGGACAGGAAGGAATAAGTTCATTTTTAGAAAAACGCAAACCCAATTGGACAGAGGACAATTAATAATTAACAATGAATAATGAGTAATTGAAAATAGTAAAATATTTCTTGCTTTATCCAGGAGGAATTCGAAAATAAATCAGATAAACCTTTAAGGACAAATAGAATTTTAAGGATGAAATAGCATAATGGCTTATTGATAATTACTCATTATTAATTACTAATTGATTAAGCATGTATTACAAACGAATATTAATAGCAAACCGTGGTGAGATTGCCTTAAGGGTGATGAAAACTGCGAAGAACCTGGGAATACACACAGTAGCACTTTATTCGGAACAGGATAGAGATGCAGAGCATGTGTTACAGGCCGATGAGGCTTTTCCATTAAAAGGTGTTGGTTTGCAGGAAACTTATTTGAATGCTCAGCAAATTGTTGAGGTGGCTCAAAAAGCAAAAGCGGATGCCATTCATCCTGGCTATGGATTCTTGGCTGAGAATGCCGAGTTTTCAAAGTTTTGTGCGGATTCGGGAATCGATTTTGTTGGCCCTGATGCAAAAGCCATTGAATTGATGGGCAATAAGGTAAATGCTCGTGAATTTGCCAAATCAATTGGTGTGCCTGTATTGGAAGGTGTTGTTGGTGATCATCAAACCTTACTGCAGGCAAGCAAGAACTTGAAATTTCCGCTATTGATTAAGGCTGCCGCTGGTGGTGGTGGGAAAGGAATGCGCATTGTTCACGATCCCAAGAATATGGAAGCAGCCTTGGAATCAACATCACGTGAAGCAGCTAGCTATTTTGGCGACGGAGATGTATTGATTGAAAGATACATTGAGAATCCAAGGCATATTGAAGTTCAGGTCTTGGCCGATAAGCATGGGAATGTGATTCACTTGTTCGAAAGAGAGTGCTCTATTCAAAGAAGATTCCAGAAAGTAATTGAGGAAGCACCTTCGCCAACATTAACACCTGAGTTAAGACAGAAAATGGGCGAAATAGCCGTGTTGCTGGCTCAAAAAATGAATTATAGTAATGCAGGAACTGTTGAGTTTTTGGTTGATGAGGACTTGAATTTCTACTTTTTGGAAATGAATACCCGAATTCAGGTGGAACATCCGGTAACGGAAATGATTACTGGCATTGACCTGGTTGAACAGCAACTGTTGGTGGCATCGGGAAGAAGCTTGCCGCTGAAACAGGATGAGGTGCAATTAAGAGGACATGCCATTGAAGCAAGGATATATGCCGAAGATCCGGAGAAAGATTTTATTCCTTCGCCTGGAGAGATCAGTTTTTATAAGGCTCCTAAACTGTTTGAAGGCAGGTTGCGATTGGATTCGGCCATTACAGGTTCTTGTGTGATTCATCCCGATTTTGACCCGATGATTGCCAAACTGGTGGTTTGGGATGAAAACCGAGACTTAGCTATTGAGCGTTTGCATTTGGCTTTACACGATTATCAAATACATGGTATCAAAAACAATATCATGTACCTGCATACACTTTTAAATACCAATGCTTTCAAGCAGAATAAGATTTCAACTCATTTTTGCCAGCATCATGCCGACGATTTGAATCAAATTATGCTCAAGGAAAAGGAGGATGTACCTTCTTTCCTGTTCCATATCAGCTTTGCTTTGTTCGAGTTATGTCTTAAAGCGTCTGACTCTGTATGGGATCAGATTGGATATTGGCGCATGAATGGAACAAGACTTCGGGTAATGGACAATGAGGCTTTGGATGTTGAAATCTTAGAGCAAAAACCTTATCGAATAAAAATAGGAGAGAGTAAGTATGCTTTGGAGAACCTTCATATGGAAGAGAACTATATGACTTTTGAATATGAAAGTACGAGATATCGATTTTATCGATCGAAAAATTCGGAAGGAAAGAGTTTTGTGAGTTGTAGGGGAATTGTGCGTCAATTGGAGCGCTGGTCTGAGATTCAGGCCAAACCAGGAGAATCATCAATAGATAGTTCAGGAGCTAGCGATGGAAGGATTCTGTCGCCAATGCCGGGCAAAATTGTGAAGGTGGAAGCACAAGCAGGTCAATCTGTTGCGAAGGGTGAGGTGTTGCTTATTGTAGAAGCTATGAAAATGGAAAACAGCATATTGGCTCCTTTCGAAGGAAAAATTGAAAAGGTGTTTGTTGAAGAGGGTGAGCAGGTAATGAATGAAACAGAGTTGATTCGTTTGTCAGCGAACTAGAGTTTTGTTTAGGAAGATCTTAAGATGACCTAAAAGAATAATGAGTTCATCTTGAAACACTTTGAGATGATCTAGAAAGACACAAAGTTCATCTTGAAACACTTTGAGATGATCTAGAAGGACGCAGAGTTCATCTTGAAACACTTTGAGATGGTTTAGAAGGACACAAAGTTCATCTTGAAACACTTTGAGATGATCTAGAAAGACACAAAGTTCATCTTGAAACACTTTGAGATGATCTAGAAAGACACAAAGTTCATCCTGAAACACTTTGAGATGGTCTAGAAGGACACAAAGTTCATCTTGAAACACTTTGAAGTGATTTAGAAAGACTCTGAGATTATCTTTAAGGATATTGAAATAGGCTAGACGGATATTGATTTGCTTAGGATAGAGTTCAATACTAAAAAAGAAGAATTAGAGATTTACAGAAATCTGTAGAATCGATAGAAGATGGAATACTAAATACTAAAACATACCAAAATGAAGACCAAAATCAGAATTGCAAATGCCGGAGGTTTCTGGGGAGATGACCTGGGAGTATTGCGCCGACAACTTGAAGGTGGAGAGGTGGATTACATCTCGTCCGATTTTTTAGCTGAAGTTACCATGAGTATCCTTCGAAAACAGCAGCTAAAGAATGAAGCCTTGGGATATGTTACTGATTTTGTCGATCAGATTGTAGATGTGGCTGATTTGATGAAATCAAAAGGCGTTCGAATGATAACCAATGCCGGAGGTATTAATCCAATTGCTTGCGCCCGAAAGATTTTATCGGAGTTGAAAAAGAAAGGTATTTCCTTAAAAATTGCAGTGGTTGACGGTGATAATATTGTTGATCGCATAGATGAGTTTTATCCAGCGAAAGCCAATTTTAAAAATATGGATTCGGGTGATGATTTCGAATCAATTATCAAAAACATTCAAAGTGCCAATGTGTATTTGGGCGTACCTCCATTGTTAAAAGCTTTGGAGAGTGGAGCCGATTTGATTTTGGCAGGTCGCGTTACCGATACTTCAGTTACCATGGCACCAATGATTTATGAATTGGGCTGGGAGTTGAACGATTGGGATAAATTGGCAGCAGGTTTGGTGGCTGGTCATATCATCGAGTGTGGAGCACAGTCGACAGGTGGAAACTTTACCGATTGGCAAAAGGTGCAACGCTGGGACAATATGGGTTACCCAATAGTTGAAATGAACCAAAATGGAGAATTTACGGTCTACAAACATGAGAATACAGGTGGTTTGATTAGCGTTGATACCATTCGGGAGCAATTGGTTTATGAAATGGGTAATCCCGATCAATACATCAGTCCCGATGTGGTAGCCGATTTTACTCATCTGAAGCTCGAGGAATTGGAAAACAATAAAGTATTGGTGAGTGGGGCTAAAGGAAATCCATCTACTCCTTACCTTAAAGTTTCGATGGCATACGAGGATGGCTATAAAGTCACAAGTTCCATTGTAATTAGTGGCGGTAGGGTGTTGAATAAGGCTCAGGAATTTGAAAAGATATTTTGGGATAGATTAGATACGGATTTCTTAAAGAAAAATACCGAGTTTGTTGGATACAATGCCTGTCATCAGCATTTGGCCGAGCATATCGATCCTAACGAGATTTTACTTCGATTATCGGTTTATGATACTGATGTTGATAAAATCAGAGATTTTTCGATGAGTATTGCTCCCCTGATTTTGAGTGGCCCTCCTGGCGTTGCAGTAACGGGAGGACGAGCCAGGATGCAACAGGTAATTACCTATTGGCCAACATTGATTCCTAAAGAATGCATCACATCAACAGTTCATGTGCTGAATGAAAAGGGTGAGGTGATTCAATCTACCGAAATAGGTTCGGTTCTTGGCTATGAAGAAGAATTACAGGCCTTAGAAGCTGTTGAGCATACCGAATATGTTGATCCTGCCTGGGAGGAGGACCGATTGATAACGGTTGCTTTGCGTGATATCTGTTTAGGTCGCTCTGGCGATAAGGGAGATACCGTAAATATTGGAGTTTTGGCTCGATCAGAAGAGATATATCAATACTTGAAACATGATTTGACAGCAGAAAAGCTTTCCGAGATGTTTTTTGGAATGGTTAAAGGAAGAATACATCGATATGAGATTGATAATTTATTGGCATTAAACTTTCTATTGGAAGAATCGCTGGATGGAGGTGGAACAAAATCCTTAATGATTGATGCACAGGGGAAAACATTTGCCACTGCACTCTTGAATCAGGAAATCATGATTCCTGAAAAATTACTTTCGTCAAAGATGAAGGTTGTATCGCAAAAATAATTAGTGAAAGTATCCAATTTTATTGGGATAGTTAAGAATTGTTATTAACTTAAATAGTGTAAAATGTAACTAAGTAAGGCTGGATTGATAAACAAAATGGAGTCCTTACTTGGTGTTTTTTAATTAGTACATATAAAATGAATTTCGAATTAAACGAAGAACATAATATCATAAGAAAAGCTGTTCGCGACTTTGCAGAGCGTGAAATTAAGCCATTGGCAAAAGAGCTTGATGAGAAGGAGGAATTTTCTTTAGAATTAACGAAGAAAATGGGAGAGATGGGATTGTTTGGAATGTTTCTTCCTGAAAAATATGGTGGACAAGGTTCAGATTATCTTTCTTACATCATTGCTGTTGAGGAAATAGCAAGAGTTGATGGATCTCATGCGGCAACATTGGCTGCTCATAATTCTTTGGGGATTGGACCATTGTATATGTTTGGAACGGAAGATCAGAAAATGAAGTATTTGCCATCTCTTTGTGGTGGCGAAGAGCTTTGGGCATTTGGGCTTACTGAGCCTGATGCTGGATCTGATTCACGTGGATCAAAGACTTTTGCAAAGGACAATGGAGTGAATTGGGAAATTAACGGTTCCAAGATATTTATTACCAATGGATCTACTTCGATGTGTTCTGGCGTAACGGTTCAGGCAGTTACCGAGATAAATGGGAATGAAAAGGAGTTTTCAACATTTATTGTAGAAAAGGATACTCCTGGATGGTCGTCGAGAGCTATGCATGGTAAATTGATGTGGAGAGCTTCGGATACTGCTGAAATGTTTTTTGACACCTGTTGTATTCCGAAGGAAAATATGCTTGGAGAACGTGGTATGGGATCAAAAATCATGTTGAAAACATTAGATTCAGGAAGATTATCCATTGCTGCGATGGGGTTGGGATTGGCTCAAGGTGCTTTTGAAATGGCTTTGCAATATTCAAAGGAGCGAAAGCAGTTTGGAAAGCCAATTGGGAAATTTCAATCCATTTCATTTAAGTTGGCCGATATGGCTACCAAAATTGAACTGGCAAGGAATCTTTTATACAAAGCATGCTGGCTAAAAGACAATGGAAAACCTTTTGCCAAAGAGGCTGCAATGTCGAAATTGTATTGTTCTGAAATCGCTAAAGAAGTAGCTGATGAGGCAGTTCAAATTCATGGAGGATATGGATTGATGAAAGAATTTCCGGTGGAACGCTTTTACAGAGATCAAAGATTGTTGCAAATCGGAGAAGGAACTTCGGAAATTCAACGATTGGTAATTTCAAGATACATTATGGATGAATAATAAGAAGAATTGAATTTACAAGCTGCAAATTCCTAACCATTTGCAGCTTGCTTAACCCAAAATACCAACAATATGAGTAGAGAACTAATTCTGGCATTGAATCCTAGAATGCAATTTACCCGAATTGCAGTTTATAGGATGAATACAACTGTTTTTCTTAAAAAGATAAATCATAAACCTGAAGACTTTAATGGCTTCGATCGTTATGTAGATCAAGCTGCTTTGCGTGCAAAAATCATTCTGGATGAGTTAAAGAGCAATGATATTAGAGTTGAGGACATAGCAGTTGTTATTGGGCGTGGTGGTTTGCTTAAACCAGTTAAATCTGGAGTTTATAAAGTAAACGATTCCATGGTAAAAGATTTGGCAAATTGTGAATATGGCGATGATGTGGTGAATCTAGGTGGACTTTTGGCCAATACTATCGCATCTGAATTAACCAATGCTGATGCATTTATTGCGGATCCTGTAGTTGTTGACGAGCTTGAAGACATTGCGCGAATTACTGGTCGTCCTGAATTCAAGAAGAAATCTATTTTTCATGCACTAAACCAAAAAATTGCAGCGAGAAAATATGCGAAGAGTGTTTACAAGGAATATGAAGAAATGAATATTATTGTAGCACACTTGGGTGGTGGGATTAGTATTGGTGCTCACCGAAAAGGAAGAGTTATAGATGCCAATCAGGCTTATGATGGGGATGGTCCATTCTCACCAATTCGTAGTGGAAGTTTACCAATGGGAGATGTGATTAGAGAATGTTTCTCAGGCAAGTACACACAGGAAGAAATGCTGAACAGGCAAACTGGTAAAGGTGGGTTATATGCTCATTTCAATACCTATAGTGGTTATGATGTTTGTAAAAAGAGAGATGCTGGTGATGCCAAGGCAACAGAAGTTTTAGCTGCTATGGCATATCAGGTTTCTAAATCAATTGCCTCTATGTATGCAGTATTTGAAGGAGAAACTGTGGATGCTATTATCATTACTGGTGGAATGGCCAAAGATGAGCAGTTTGTAAAAGAAATAAAAACTCGCGTAGATAAAATTGCACCTGTTTCTATTCAGCCGGGAGCTGAGGTTCTAGGAGCGCTTTCCTATTATGGAAAAATGATACTCCGAAAAGAAACAGAGATACTTGAATATTTGAGTCGTCCTAAAAAAGGTTGACCAAATTTATAAAAGTTTATTAAACCAGTTGATTATTTTCAACTGGTTTTTTCTTACTCCATTTTTTAATCTTGATCTTTCTTTGTCTATGAGCTTGATTGGGA
>Ga0209379_10000672_pt1 | contig 25866 bp, 22 predicted proteins | sample tdDd001_FD_187124 | JGI IMG/M metagenome (GOLD analysis project Ga0209379, IMG submission 187124) | Marine sediment microbial communities from the Atlantic coast under amendment with organic carbon and nitrate - tdDd00.1 (SPAdes)... | ecosystem: Environmental > Aquatic > Marine > Coastal >...
AAAATTTACGGCCTATCAAAAAGTAGAGAGTTCTGGACTTTATGCCCTTACTTCACAAAGCATGTACTATGATGAACAAAGTCAGGTCATCATCATGATTGGTTCGATGATTGGTGTATTTGCAACATTCATGACTGTCTTGACCATCTCATTTATAATGAAATCAAGTAAACCACATTCCAAGGATTCGATGGATGACTCATATTATGGCAACCAAGCTATTGATAAAACGCAACTGGCATCTATTGCAAGTGACTTGAAGAAAGCAATGACCCGTGTTGATGATTTAATGAATAAATAAATAGTCTAAGCCTCATCTGAAACTGTTAAAGCCACACCAATCATTAAAGATTGGTGTGGCTTTTTTTAATCGTATCGAGCTTAATTATTCATGTAGTTCTCTCGTTTATATGTTTTTGTCTTGTATTTGTAGACGTCAATACTTAGTAGATCAAGTACTCTTAGTGGTTCAAGTTTCACAAGATTTCTACAAGCTCTATGAGCTATAAAATAACTGTTTTCATCATTTTCACCAACTAGTTCCTTTACAATGGAAAGTATAAGTTCAGGATTCTTTCTTGAAAGGTCGCTGAGGTTATTGCCCACTGATACCCTTGGAAACGGGTCCGGTTCATGAAAGAGTTTCCGAAGTACTTTTAGCGAAAATTCAGGATCATCTTGTATCCATCTATTTTCTACAACAGGTCTTAATGCTTCACTGGCAAAACGACGATAATTCGCGTTGTCAGACTCTGTTAATTTTAAAAGCTCATTTTGCACATAAACTTTATGCTTCTTAGTGATTTTTCTTAAAAACATTTGAACGAATTCTTTCACTTCCCAAAGCTCGTGATCTGAAGCTTTTATGATAAGAGGGACAACTTTTTCTGGTTGGCTTACGCCAACATGTGAAAGAATGCCCAATCCGACACTAATCGTTCTAAAATCTTTAAATTGATCGACCATTGTAATGGCCAGATCATATGGATCAATAGTCGTGAGCTGAGCTTTCTCGAAAATACTCTTGCAGAGTAAGTTAATGACGTATGTAATGCCATAAGAGCTTCTTTTGATTTCCTGTATCCCTTGATGTAGATCGATCAGGAACTTATCTGTTTGATTTTCAAGTATACTAAATTGATTTTGTTCAAATAGGTTAAAAAAGTCATCATTTAATTGCTCGTTAAATTTATCTAGCACTTCATCTTTTATAATTGCCACAGTATACTCCTTTGGTCCTTATATTAGATCTTTATCACTTAATGCTCAATACAGTAATACATATAAATCTTTTCACGTTCAACAGTGTCTGTAAACTCAAAGACGTCTTCTTCAGCGGTAAATTTAATAACAAGTTCTGCATCTTCAGCTTTCAACTCGGACTGGCTGATTTTCTCAAGAGATTCAAACTTCATAATTGTATAGTTCTTTCCAACTTCCATTCCTTCCACACGGCCGTTTAGTGCAACTTCCTCTTCGTTTAAGAATTCATCAAGGTTAAAACGAACTGGATACGAGTCAGCTGTGTAGCTCATGCCTGTCACAGCATACGAAAATCTGCGTCCGTTGTGATTCACGAATGAATAACCTATATGTTTGTTGTTAGAAAGTTGGTCATATCTCCATTTTATACGTCCCTCTCCCGTATTTGAATTGAAAGCGAAGCTATAGTCAGAGTAACCGACGAGTAATACAAAATGATCAGCAAACCAATTAGGATGTTTGTCAGGCAATCTTTTTATACCAACGAAAATAGGATTGTCTTGATCCAACTGACTTCTGAACCAATCAAAGTACTTATCAAATCCATGGTAGCGATCTCCAGATGAAGCCACTGTTTCATCACCGCTAAAGTCATACTCGTATTTCTCATATGTCATTCCGATATTCTTCATCGCAAGAGATATCTCACTGGCGTATAAGTCAGGATGCTCGGCATTTCCTGCATCATGAATATAACGCTGCGGAAAGTACATTCCGTAATAAAGACCTGCCATTTGAATGGTTGCTTCTCCACACCATCCAACTTCATTATATGGCGCTTCACGATACATATCCCAGCGGATATTTTTGATATTCAGAGTCTTTGATCCGTATTTTATCTCTTCAAGCGGTTCTTCCACTTCAATTTGCTCGTCAGCAGCTGGATCAAGCACTTCAGCCACCTCAGTTGCTTCAGCAACATCAATAAGCACTTCAGATTGTTCTGTACTCGATTTCAAACGACCCACAGAAAAAGCTGCAATACCAATTAAGCAAATTCCAATAACTAAATTTCTAAATGATTTTTTCATACGATTCCCCCTGCATAATAACCTCGCCCACTTATTTCAACACTTATACCTATTCCACACAACATGGCCATTTCCTTCCATTAATGTCAAAATAAAAGCCACATCGGTTTGACGTGGCCTGATTCATTGCATATTTTTCTAAATATAATCAGATTTAATAATTCCATAAAAATCACAATCTGCAAAATTACCTTTGGTACTTTTCTGGTAATGGCGTAATTTACCTTCATACTTCATGCCGGCTTTTAACATTACTTTTCCAGAGGCTACATTGTCAGAATGATAGAAGGCCTGTAATCTTTCAAAACCTACTTCTACAAAGAAGTAGTTAATAACAGCTTTAAGTGCTTCGCTGGTTATACCTTTTCCCCAGAACTCTCTACCAATGCAGTATCCGATAGTACATTGCTCTTGGTTATCTACAACTTCTACGGCTCCAATTGATCCAATAACTTCGCCTTTTTCCTTATGGAATATTGCCCATGAGTATGTATCTTTTTTATCATAACTTTCAACTGTAAAGCCTAGCACTTTTTTACTTATATCAACGCTGGAATGTGTAGGCCAAGTCAAATACTTAGTTACTGAATCATCGTTTGCCCAGTTGTTATACATATCATTTGCATCTTCCAAAGAGAATTTTCTTAATACAAGTCTATCCGTTTCAATTTGCTGTGTCCCTTTATGGTTTATCATTTAATCGTCTCCTGTTAATTCATCGTCAACTCATGTTAAACAATGAGTTTTCATTATTGGTGTAATGTACCTCTGTCAGGAAAATGGACATTTCCCTTTACTTACCGACTGTTCTTGTTTAAGTTTTTTTCGTATGCGCAGCTTTTTCAGAGGGTTTTCGTTCAAGCCATACTTTACTTCTGGTTCTTTGCAAAGTAGGTCCTCTTTTTCTCATTGTGAGCACGCTCCTTTAGTCATATTTTATATCACTTTAGGAAATTGTCCACTGTCCATGCTAGCATCAGTTGGTATACACCAAAAGAACAGTTTTACCATTATTAGGCTCGATGACCGCCGCATATAATGACACAATTGATATAAAACTAAAAAATAGCAGTATTCTAATCCAATACTTGTAGAAATACTCCTAAATGCCAAACTTATATAAAAAAGAGTATCCCTTTTATACACAAGGACACTCTTTTAAATTATTTTACTTATTTCACTTCAACAAAGTAAGGATAAGTGGAATATCCAGCGCCTGATTTAAATTCTACTTTACTTAAATCAAGATAGAATGCTGGTCGCACACCAATATCACCGTAATTACTTATTGCAGAATAGAATGGCATATTGCCCATGTTATCAGAGTCTACTATATCCATATCATCAAGAATATTTACAGAACGTAACCAGTACTTTATATCATGTGATGATGTAATCCAGGAGTAATCAGTCGTGCTATTATTTACAGCTTCTACTGTTGGTTTTGCAAATACACGTTTATCCTTACTCTTTAGATACTCTTTTATTTCCGATAAGCTTAAGATGAACATTTTATCTGTCGTATTATCACCACTTAGCTTGGTCCACATCATCGCACTAGACTCCAGTGGTGTGAAGTGCTCTAGTGAAAGAAAGCCTTTCTCTTGATCATATGGATTAAAACCATTTTGAATGTTCTCAGCAGATGGCGATGGATTTTTCCAAGTAGTAATCGCACCACTTGTGTTAAGCCATTGACGGAGGGTTGAATTCTCCCACACGTTTTTCGTTGGACTATCAGATCTCCAGTTATCTATTGTGTCAAATGCCTTCAACGTTATCACATGTTTTGATAATAAAAGTGGGTTGCCTTTGCTATCAATGTTAACGACTTGCCATAAAATAGGACTACCATAGTAATTCCCATAATAAACATACTTGTCTACTTTGATACCAGGATCTTTTACATACACAAGTACTTTTTGAGTTGCTTGTAAATAACCATTTTTTATTGCTGTCACATTTATTGCGGCTGCACCATAGTCCTTAGCAAATACTTTTCCGTCAGCCGATACCGTTGCAACCGTTGGTTCCTCCGATGAAAATTGTAATGTCACTAATGGATCTTCCACCTTCAATTTTATCTCTGCACTTTCATTTTTTTCGAGTGTTATAAAACTTTTTTCAAGTAACACCTCGTATTCAGGTGTCCGTGGACCATTGGACAGCTTTGCTGTTACTACAAAAGGATCCTCTTTGGTACCACTGCCAGTTGAGCGCACAACCTTCGACTCCTCAATGTACATAGCAGGTCGCACACCACCTAGATCTCCCCAGGCACTTCTTGAAGTACGGTTTTCACCAAACAACACTGCTTGCACACTATTATAGGCTTGAGAATCAGGTGTTCTTAACCAATAGGGTACGGACCAAGCTCCACTCATCATAATCGCAACATCTTCGTGTTTTCCCAATACCTCCGGTGTAGCAAAGCCTTTCATTTCGAAATTAGTTTCTTTAACGTAATTAGAAAATTCTTTCATGGACAATAAAAAGACTGTATCTCTTATATTACGTCTATAGGCGTCTACCTCAGGATCTATAAATGTTTTTATCAATCTTTCAGTCCCGCCATCATTTTTCATTGAATCCATATCTGCCAACAACACACTGTGATTCACCGGCAGTATGGCATTTCTTTCTGGGATCGAAAAATTATTTCCCGATAAAAAACCAGGCTCTTTGTCATAGTCGTTGCCATTTATCATATTCTCCAAAGAAGGTTTATTGTTAAGCCACTCAATTTCAAGAGCACTACTATTTAACCATCTTCTAAGTGTTGAGTTTTCCCATTCATTACTTCCGTACAGCCTTCTAGTTTGATTACTATAAGCATTCCCGGGTGCATCAAAGGCTTTTAGTGTAATCACCTTATCCGAAAACAGCATAGGATTTCCATTTTCATCTTTGTGAATCACACGCCATACAATAGGCGCATCGTTAAAATGACCAAATTGGACATACTCTCCAACATTTAGTTCCTCATCTGCTGTAAACACTGGACTTGATACTATAGATAATGATAAAAACATAATGAACATCATGATACTTGGTATAATTCTTTTCATAGTTATCCCCTTTAATAAGTAATGTGCTAGCATAGTTACCTTATATTAGCACATTACTATTTGTTATTCCATTAACTAGCAAGCTAAATTTCCTTTTAATCGTTCCAATAAAAAGACCGTATTGAACTAAAATGGACCCTATGTAAAGGATAAATGAAAAAGGACTATGCAACAGCTAAAGATAAGAGATGATTTCTGTATTCAACATGAGTGAAAATGGAGTTCTTCGGGTATCTTTTAAGCATGATGACTCCTTGACTATAAACGAATAGGAAGGTTAATTATGAGGACTAAAAAGAATATAATTCTAAAATTGTTCATAATTGTTTTTATAGCTCTTATCTTGTCTGCATGGATTTCAAGCCCGGAAACCACGGAGGTTCATGAGGATTTTCCAAGAAGCTTCGAGAGCTATGATGACAGCCATATGGACTCAATTATTCAGATTATCATTCACCGAATTAAAATGGAACCGTTTAACTGTGCAGCAACGCTCATTTTTTTCTTGGCGATAACGCACATATTAATGGCGAGCTGGTTTCAAGGCATAGCTCATAAGTATGAACATGCCCACCGTGAGAAGAAAAAGCAAGGCCTTGTAGATAAAGCATCGTTTTCACTTCCGGCTGGCATCTTTCATTTCCTTGGTGAGGTTGAAGCTGTCTTTGGCATATGGACCATAGCCCTTGGCATTGCGATTACAATTTTCTTTGACTGGGAGACTTTTGTGAGATACGTCGGTAGCTTAGAATATCAGGAGCCGATGTATACGATCGTTATTATGACCATTTCTTCAAGTCGCCCTATTCTGAAATTGGTTGAACTTCTTTTATGGAAGATCGTTAAGCTCTTCGGTGGTACGCTTGAAGTGTGGTGGCTAACCATTCTAATTCTCGCACCCCTTTCAGGATCTTTCATTACAGAGCCTGCGGCAATGACAATTGGCGCGTTTTTACTTACTGAAAAATTCTATAACTTGAATCCGAACAAGAGACTCAAGTATGCGACTATAGCTTTGTTATTTGTCAATGTTTCCATTGGTGGAACACTGACAAACTTTGCTGGGCACCCTATTTTAATGGTCGCTCATCCGTGGCATTGGGATCTGTTATTTACACTTAAAACATTCGGTACGAAGGCCGCACTTGCGATTGTTCTTTCTACGGGTTCGTATTATCTTATTCTTAAACACGATATTAAAGAACTCAAAGAATCTTATGTACATGATAGATATAAAAAATATATTCAGCGTCGCTTTATCAGTCAAAAGAAGCTTGAACAGAGCTTTGATGACCTAGAAGTTGAACTCAATTCTACGATAGGTTTTACAGACAAACTCTCAGAATTATCCGAGCAACTAAAAGAGGATATTGCAAAAGAAGCCTACTTAAATCTACGTAAAGAGGAAATTACGAAATATGGTATTCTCGACGCGATTGAAGAAAAATTTGAAGACATTAAAATCGAAGAAATGAAGCGAACAATCCCGGGCTTGCTGCCTGAGGATATTCGTCCTAATTATCGTGACCCGAACTGGGACACGCGGGATGACAAAGTGCCGATGTGGATTATGCTTACTCATGTAATCTTCATCTTTTGGACTGTGATGCATGCGAATGAACCCGTATTGTTCATCGGTGGTTTCCTGTTCTTCCTTGGATTTTTCCAGATCACTGCATTCTATCAAAACCGTATTAACCTGAAGCCGGCACTTCTCGTTGCATTCTTTATTGCAGGCATTATTATTCATGGATCATTGCAGGGTTGGTGGATCGCACCCGTCTTGTCACATCTTCCTGAAACAGGATTGACTTTGTCTACTCTACTGCTCTCATCATTTAATGACAATGCTGCGATCACATATTTAGGAACACTTGTTGAGGGTTTATCAGACGCCTATAAGTATGCCATTGTATCTGGTGCAATCACGGGCGGCGGATTAACCATCATTGCAAATTCACCGAATCCTGTTGGACAGTCCATCTTAAAAAGGTATTTTAAGACTGGTATCTCTGCTATTGATTTATTGAAGTATGCTTTATTGCCAACAATCATATCTGGACTCTGCTTCTGGATATTCAGGTAGTATATACCTGTTCTATATTAATTCAATTTGCACATGATCAAAGTACCTGTCTATTTTTCTATCATAGATGGTTTCATCGCCATGTAATTCTCCAAATAGCAATTCTGAATTTGGGCAGTGGTTCTCGTAGTTTTTCATAGCACTCTCAGAACTGGTATTTGCATAACAGTACTTGCACAGATGAGGACAAGTGTTGTAAATACCAACGTCTATACTCTTCACACAGCCACATTCTTCTCGTTGGTTTGTGTCTTTTGGTATTGTTGCTTCAATACCTAGTATTCTTGATATCAATCTGTCGTCAATACATTTGCTATGACTGATATTGAACTCTTCTAAGTCTATGATTTCAGAACATGTTTCCAGCTGAATTTCATACTTTTGGGCAATACGAGATATCTGTTCTGCTATCCTTCTCATATCTTCTAACGTAAGCTTTTTAGCATTGATCGCGTTCATGTTTTTCCCTGTTTTTTTATAAAAATCAACAAAACTAATGACACACTTTTCTGTGTAACCAGACAAGTTCATAGCCATTTTCTCAAAATATTTGATATGGTACTCTTCGCTGAATTTATCCGTTATTATAATCGGATCATATCTCCAGATGGTCTTCTCTGAGCCAATCTTTTGCGAGAGTCTCTTGAATGTCTCCATGATTTCTTTTTTAGGCGGCACATAGGCTTCTATACTCTTATCATATGAAGTCATAGTCACTTGAAAGTAGTAATTATAATCTTTCAACTCGTCGAGCCTCTCAAGCATCTTTTGGGGATTCTTAGTCCAAAATACAATACATTCAACGTCAGATGGATTTAGTGGAATTCTGCTTACTTGTTTGAAGTTCATTGGATTTCTCACCAACAAGTATCCCGCTTTTAATCTGTTAAAAAACCACTCACTATAGAACGCTGGAATATCCGTTCTTCTGCTGACGCTTAAAATCATGAGACTCTCCTTAACTTACTTTTTTCCGCCGAATTCAGCGACAAATCAGCCATTTTCCTTTAATGAGCCCAATCTGTATACTGTGATTTTAAAGCCTATAGTATCATGGTTTTTGATTTTTTTGAACTATATTTCAGAAAATTCCATTTAAATGCTTTCAAATAGAAAAGATGGTTTACATAATGATGTTATGTAAATACAAGTGGACTTTTATTACTTTGTCATTCCTTTATCTCTGTATTGAACGATAAGTTGTTTTGAAAAGTCCTAATAGCAAAGGCCCTATTTTGAATTACTCAAAATGGGGCCTTTTTGGAATTGCTTTTTTATGAGGTTTAAAGCTATACTATGGAAATCTACTTTTTCAATCGATCTATAATCCAGTCTGACATATATCTAAATGCTTCACTTTCAATACCGGCAGAACAGTGCCACATTCCAGGGTAAACCTTTATTTCTTTATCCTTTGATCTTGCTTCATCATATAGTCTTTGAACACCTTTCAGGCTGAAGATTGGATCAGTATCACTATGTACAACCAATAGTGGACACTCAATGTTCTCAGCTAATCCTTCTAATGTCATCTTAGGCCAAAGTTCTTTCATTTCCTCATCGCTTACACCACAAAGTACTGCAAACTTATGATGATATATTGGTGCAAAATCGCAAATTTCTTCTGGATAATATGAACCAGAGTTTAAGACACAAGCTTCAACTCTTCTATCAACAGCGGCAAGACGTGGAACATAGTAACCACCAGTGCTACCACCGATAACGCCTATAGTACTAAAGCGTTCGTCTTTTTCAAGTAAATCTACCATTTTCATGTATGCATTTTCAATATTTACTTCTAGGTACCCTTTATTAAAGTACAGTGTAGTTCCTTGTCCTGGTCCATCCATTAATAGAACAGCCATTCCTCTATCTACCATATTTTGGGCCTGTAGTATAAATTCTTCTTTAAAACCAGTTGCACCTGGAATCATTAATACAACTGGACAAGGATAAGTAACGTTCTTAGGTAAAATAAACCATCCGTCCATTTCATAGTCCTTATAAGGGATTGTTACTTGCTCCATAGGAGGATCACAAAGCGAAGCGTAACAAGTAAAGCTATCCACTATTTTTTTGTATATACGCAGTTTTTCATCGTCTACTTCCGTGAGACCATACTGACCAACGCGGTAGATTGCTTGTGCCGCCATAAAGAAGTATTTTGCAGTTAAAGAGTGATTTTTTTTAAGTTCCTCTTGTGCATAACGATAGTTATAATCTCCTAACTCTTCGCAAACACTTACCCAATCTTCTCCGTCTTGGATACATCTTTTTTGTACTCTTAAATAATCTAAGTGATCGACGCCTCCAGATAACATACGACTGTCAAGTTGTGCAGGTGGCTTTGTTCTTCCTTTATTCATCATGACCAATTCTCCTTTAAAATTATTGTTTGAAATCAACTGTCTGTTAATTTATAATCATTATTGCATATAATGATTTCAACTCAATGAACACAAAACAGTAACGTGTTGATTTTACAAAAATTCTTTTTAGGGGCGTAAATATGAAAAGTAAAGAAGTTCATACAGAGAAAAAGATAAAAGATGTGTTTTTAGAACTATATAAGGATAATCCTCTAGACAAAATTAGCATTAAGAAGTTATCCGAACTTGCAGATATAAACAGAGGGACTTTCTATTTGCATTATTTAAATTTAGATGATTTGATTACGAGCATAGAAGATGAGCAATTGCAAGCTATCAGTAGCCTTAACTATAAGTATCATAATTACTATTTCTCAAAAACTACAGAAGGTTTTTCTGAGTTTTTTATACCGACTTTTAAGTATATTGAGAAGAATAAGTACATATTTAAATCGCTTTGTGGACCAAATAGCAGACCAAGATTCAGAATGGAATTTCAGAAATTAATGCATGAGAATATGTCGACTAGGTTTAGTAAAATAAAGTCGTATAAATTAAGTGAGGATTTTATTAAAATTGATTCGGTGATTGAATTTACTATTTCAGGTTCGGTTGGTTTAATAATCACTTGGCTAAATAGTGACACGCACCAATCACCTGAAGAACTAGCAAGATTAATAGCATTTATGGTTCTGAATGGTTGTTTTTCATGTGTTGAAAACATAAATAAAAGAGTTTGATATTCTTCAGATTTAATATTCACTTTCCTTTAACACCCACATCTCTATTTAGTAATAATGCAGCGTTAATAACAACAAGTACCGATCCAACATTATGAACAAGAGCTCCTGTTACCGGGGTTAGCAACCCTAATGCTGCTAAACCAATCGCTCCAAAGTTTATTACCATTGAAATAACAATATTTTGATTAATTTTTTTAACAACAGCCTTAGAAAGTTTCATAATATATGGCAACTTTGATAAATCATCTTTCACAAGGACAATATCTGCTGATTCAGCTGCTATGTCACTACCAATTCCTGCCATTGCAACGCTTACAAATGCTGTTTTAAGAGCAGGTGCATCATTGATACCATCACCCACCATACACGTCTTTTCTCCAGCTGTTTCGTATGCTTCTATTGCACTTACTTTGTCTTTTGGTAGTGCAGATGCCGAATAATTGTCGATTCCAACTTCATTGGCTATTTTTCGTGCTACCTTTTCATTGTCACCTGTTAATAGGCTAATTTTAGAACCAAACTCATGAATTTCATTAATAATTGAGATGGAATCTGATCTAAGTTTATCTGCCAGTGTAATTATTCCTGCGAATTCTCCGTCTATTGCAACTATAACAGCCGTATTGCCTTGCTCATTTTCATAATCTAAAATTTGTTGATTACTTGAATCAATTGTAAGGCCACTGGTGTTCATTAGAACTGTGTTCCCTGCAACAATACTCTTATTATCAACAACTGCCTTAATACCTTGACCTGGCACAACTTCAAAACTTACGGGTTCTATCATTTCTCTAATTGAGTCATTGGCTCTATTTTTAATTGCAATTCCAAATGGATGCTCTGAATGCAGTTCTGCGCTAGAAACAAGTTGAATGAACTCTTCTTCCTTTAAGCTCAGATTGTCTGACAGTATGATTTCATTAACAAAGGGCTCACCAATTGTTAATGTTCCAGTCTTATCGAAAGCAACTCTTACTACGGTGCCAAGTCTTTCAAGTGCTTCACCAGATTTAATGATAATCCCATGTTTTGTTGCATTACCAATACCAGCAGCAATTGCAGTAGGCGTTGCTAGTACAAACGCACATGGGCAGAATATCACTAGAACTGTTATCGCCCTTATTATATCTTTGGTTAAAAAACCAACAAGGAGCGATAAAACCAGTGCAATGACAACCAGGTAACTTGCCCATTTATCCATGACACTTATGATCGGAGCTTTCTTTTCTTCGGCTTCTTTAATCATATTGATCATTTTTGCAATAGAAGAGTTATCACCTACTTTTGTTGCTTCAATGACTACTGTTCCATGTGTATTCGTTGTTGCACTATACACGTCGTCACCTTGAGACTTATCAACAGGCAACGATTCTCCTGTTATTACTGATTGGTCAATACTTGTATTACCTTCAATAATAATCCCATCTACAGGGATGGATTCACCTGCAATGACCCGGATTTTATCCCCCACTTTTACCTCATGAGCTTCAACAATTTCATAATCGTTTGCCTTCATAACTCTTGCTTTAGTGGGTTTTAAGTCGATTAGTTTTTTCAAACCCATTTTTGACTTTTTAACTGTGTAATTTTCTAAAAGCTCGCCAATCATCATGATAACTACAACTTCACCGGCTGCAAAATACTCACCTACAAGTACACATGCAATAAGTGCGATAGACACAAGTAAATCTGCTTTGATGTCCCTAAATTTGATCAGTCGAATAAAACTTTCATAAACAATGGGTACGCCAGCAATTAGTATAGCTCCCCATGCCAAGTCTATACCTAGTGGTTTGATATCAGTTAGAATACTTAACATCAATAAAATGACTGATATTGATGTGTATAGTATTTTCATACGATCTTCTTCTTTTAACCATATTACTAATCTATCCATTGTCCTCTCCTTAAGCTAATCTATGATTTGCTTCATTTAATCCCTCTTATAAACCATATACCCTTACGGGGGATACAAAGAGCTTTAATTAGATATAATCATGCTTTATCATGAGGAGGCGTTTTTATGGATTTTAGAGATACGCTTGATAACTTATCAAAAGTAAAAATAGAGGTTTCAGATCTGAAGGGTTTGAACGTCGAGTGGTATGACGATTTATCTGAGTGGGACAATTGCATGTGGTCATGGGTGTTTAGGAGGAAGCCGTATAAGGTCAGGGAGAATATACCGACCATAAAGGCGAGTATCCTTGATCTTGTGGATGTATCCTCGTTGAAAAGGTTTAGGGATGCTGGGAGCAAACCTACCTATCACTATATCAGTCTTGAAAAGTTGAAGTTGTTTTTGGACAGTGGCCGCTATACTCATGTATTTATATTTGGCATTGGAGAATTGAGTAAAGCTCAGACTGCAGAGCTTCATGAATGGATAAAACAGAAACTCGTATGTTCATGCTTAATGGCTTTGTTCGATTTATGCCTAATACTATAGTTTTTTCATAAGAATATGATCATTCAACTACCGAATGTGCAATTTGTGATTCGTTCGGATACTTGTTGGTATTAATTGCATGTAACACACTCTGAGATATCCACTTTGTCTCTATTTAGAAAAAGGAGGTAGTTTTATGGCTAAAGGATTAGTGTCAATGGCAGCTGAATTTGGTGGTCTTCCAATGAAAGATCTTATCGGTGGTCCGCTTGAAGCTGCATGCGATGCAAATGTTATGTTGGCAAAAAGCACGTCAGATTATATCAACACTGTTGGTTTCAATCAAGAAGACGGCACTGTCAGACAAGTTGATTTCAAGTTTGAACGACCTGTTCTAAATGATGAAGGATTACCCACTATTGAAGCAGTGAAGATTCAAATTCCAATGCTTGCGATCGTTCCAATACCAAACTTGCAAGTAGACAATGTTGATATATCTTTTGATATGGAAGTAAGATCTGCGACATCTAGTGTTGAAAAGGAAGACAAAGAAGCAGAACTTACTGGAAGTGCTCAAGTAGGTTGGGGCCCGTTCAGTGCAAGTGTCGAGATACGCGGAAAAACATCTGCGCATAAAGAAAATATAAGAAGCTCAGACAACTCAGCAAAGTATCATGTACAAGTTCAAGCTAGTAATGCTGATATTCCAGAAGGTCTATCACGTGTATTAGATATTATGGCTGATGCTGCGGAACCGCGAGGTGTTGTCTCTATGCCTGCTGATAGGAATGGGAACATTCTTACAGAAGCACAAGTTACACAACTGGATGATTTTGTGAATGCGTTAAATACTGAGAAGGCAGCCAGAGATGCTGCAAAAATTGCATATGATCAAGCGATTGCTGAACAATCACCAGATATTGATGCTAAGAAAGATGAATTCATAGAAGCAATGGATAATGTAGATACTGCTGAAGCAAATCTTGAAAATTTCCTAAGAAATCCTAATACTCAACCTTAACTATAACGGGAGAATTCTATGCAGAAAAACAAGACTGGCATCAATCAAAGTGACATTGTTTTTGTCAAAAGAGTATCGATTGGCAGCATAAACCCAAATTACCCTTTAACCGAAGAACAGTTGGACGCTCAAATGGCGATGCTGAATAAGTGTCTTCAGGAATATCCAAAAGGAAAGATAATTGGGAAGGAAGTTTCAGTTGGTATTTACCAAGTCGGTGAACATCAATTGTCAATGGAAAAGACGACTTATCATGTGGGATTTAACAGAATACCAAAGTGGATTAAAGAGGAGTGAGTTTCATGGCTGAGTACATCAGTTTTGATAAAATGTTACAAGCTATACATAACGCTGTTTTACAAGCCGATAATATGATTCAACAACAGCATATGCGTCAACTAACTCACTATTTCAATGAAGATGGTACACCTATTTGCAGAACTATAAAAGTCCCAAATGTAAACTATTTTATTGAAGGCGAAGACAAGAATATAGATGAGTGGATAGATGTTAAAGTTCCTCTCATTACTCTACTCCCAATCTCTTCAATTAAAATGAAAGAAATGAGTATGGAGTTTAAAGTTAAATTGAAGGGGTTTGGAGAACTCTCTGCAAATGGCTTAGACATTAAGGAACTGAAAACTAGAGAAGATTCATCTCTTAAATCTCTACAAATGGATATAACCAGTGCTTCATTTGGCAAACATCCACTCGCAGATGTAAAAATCATTTTTGAAGGTACTGAGCCTCCCGAGGCATCTCTTAGAATCAGCGAAAACTATTATAAGATGATACCTTAGCTATGGATCGTAATTCGTTATTAGGCAAAGTTTCAAATTTACATTTTGAAAGGAGGCTTCGAATGAATTTAGTGACATGGAATATGGAAGGTGGAAACGATAGCTACACAAATAAATGGCGTAATGACGTTTTAAGACTTTTTAGTCAGGATGATATTAAAGCGGATGTCTGTTGTCTCCAAGAATGCGGTAGACCTCCAGGTTCAGCACGTCCTGGTTCACCATTTCCCAATTTACCCCCTGGAGTTGAGTATTATACTTGGGGAGGATCTACTTCACGAGAGACAGATAAACACATCTTTATATACGAATGGGGAGTAAATCCTAGATGCAGCTTGGCTGTTGTATCTAATGAACTGCCTACAAGAGTTCAACTGTTTGAGATTCAGAATAATCCTCTTCGTCCTGCTCTGGGTATCGAGTTATACGGGAGATGCTACTTTACTATTCACGCAAAAAGTGGTGGCGGTGCAGATGCTATAGATTTAATTCAGCTAGTTAATAATTCATGTAATAATCCATGGATAGTTGCTGGCGATTTCAATCGTGAGCCGAATACACTCAATATTGTTCCATTGATTATATGCCCTCCAAAGACCCCGACTTATAATGCCAAACATGTACATCCGAAAAGTAAGTATGACTATTTAGTTAAAAGCAATGGTAATCAAATAATTGGATTAGCTGAGACAATAAATGCATCTGACCACTTCCCAGTACTTTTTAGAGATCTTTAATTCAAGTGCACTCACTAATGGAACAAAGGAAAAAGGTAGCTATTGAGTAGCTACCTTTTTCAATGTAGATTATATGAAGGATTTCTTTTAAAATATCATTACTTATAATCTCCTTAACTAAACTATAATCTTATTCTGATATCTAGATTTCTAGATAGCAGCTCGTCTAACTCGTCATAATAGATACTTGTTGTGTTCGGACCAAAATCATTAGAACACCAACAACCCGAATTCGCATAAGTTCTTTTAAAATTATAGTTTAAGTTCTCTTCAGAAGTTTTCACATAATCTATCTCCTTGATTTGATTCATATGTGTATGCCCGAAGACTATTACCCTTGGATTGTATTTTGACGATATCACTTCTGCAAACCATCCTAATCCTCCTGTTCTGATGACATCTATTGATTTGGAAAATGCTTTCCAAGGCACTATTAGGGGGTCGTATGATTCTGAAAATAATGAAGGCAATAGCTGATGATAATAAAATCTATCTACAAACCCCCTGTAGTTTTCCAATACATACTCATAACTAACTTTGTCGAATAAGTTATAGTAGTTTTCTGGCATATTACAGTATATTCCACGCAATAAAAACTCGTCATGTAAACCAAATGCATATAAAATATCTTTTTTCAGGCCTTGTAACAGAATCTCCGAAATACTTGAAAGTAATTCATCCAATTCTGTTTTGCTAACCTTCTCTATGTTTTGGCTTAACCATAGTTTTTCTATTACTTGTGCTTTCGCATTGTCCAGATGGTAATCTCTATGCATAGGAATGTGTTTAATAGAGTGATTTAGTCTTGTCTTAAAATATCCAAGAGGATATTGAATCTCATCGTTGTCGCTATGCCCAGGAGCGTTGAATAGATCAATACAATGACCATGATCAACATATACATTTCGACCAAATGTGGCCCAATATGTATCAGGATCAATATGCGTTATCTCCCCATTGCCAGTTAAATCCACTTGAGTCATCTCTTGATCATGATTTCCATTCATATAAAATACAGAAATATTCTCATGCATCGAACAATTGTTTAATGCATTCCAGAATGACGAATTTGCATTCTTCATTACTTCGAAGGATGGCGGTGTATTATCTATTGGGTGGGCCCATCTGTCAAACATGTCTCCTGCAATAATTAAATTTGTATGCTCTTTCGGATTTAGATTTTTCAGAAATGAAACTATGTAATCAAGATTTGATGGAGCATTCTCACCACCGATATGTAGATCGCTTATAACTATGATTTTTCTTCTCATATGCAGTTACTCCTTTCACTACTCAATTTGGTTTTTTATTGTAGAGTATTCAACCTACTTTCTTAATCCGCAAGTGGAATATGATAACTATGATAATTAATTACCCTTATTCTTCTTAAGAAATGCCTTCAATTATGTTAAAATAATAAACGGCTTTTGTTAAAAAGAAACGGAGTATATATGAAACTTTTTTTAGCACCAATTCACGGACGGACTTTAGCTTATTATAGAAATATATATTCAGAGATTTTTGATGGTATAGATACGTATTACGCACCTTTTATTGCGACCACAGAGAAAAGACATTCTAGCCGTTTACTATTTGAAGATCTATTTCCAGAGAACAATAATAACGAACTTAATATAGTGCCTCAACTCCTCAGCAATAATGGAACCAATTTCAGGCATTATGCCTCTACTATTGTTGACATGGGTTACAAGGAGATAAATTGGAATATCGGTTGCCCTTTCCCTACGGTAACTAAAAAGACGAGAGGCTCAGGCATTCTCCCCTATCCTGATATGATAAAGAAAGTTCTAGATGAAGTTTGTCTAGACGACTCATATGATTTAACGGTAAAAATGAGATTGGGACTTTATGATCTTGAAGAAGGCATCGAAGTGATCAAGTTACTCAACGAGTATCCACTGAGTGGTGTTATCATTCATGGACGTACGGGTGTTCAAAAATATGAAGGCACTGTTGATTTGGACGCATTTGAAGTTCTTTATTCAGCATGTAAACATGAAGTAACTTACAATGGCGATATTTTCACTTATGATGATTTTAAGAAGATAACCACCAGGTTTCCATCAATAGATAAATTCATGTTAGGCAGAGGTGCTCTCAGAGATCCACTTTTGCCATCTATCATAAAAGGCAATGACATAAACAGCTCCGAGAAAATTATTAAGATTAGAGAATTTCATGACGCTATTCATAATCGCTTTATAAGTGTTCTTCCTGGAGAGAAACAGGTCTGTGATAAAATGAAAGAATTCTGGACATATACGTCTGTTCCTATTGATCCCGGCGGTCAATTCATGGAGAAAATTAGACGGTGTCACACAAACGAATCCTACTTAGACGTTATGAATCAGATGCTCGATTCGTTCAGTGAGAGGTGCGAATCAATTTAACGTCATCACAAATATAATATTGAAACGTAAACAGAAAAAGGTACAGCTTGTAGAATAAAATCTGCTAGCTGTACCTTTATTTTTACTATTACTTTTCTAATTCAATCGACCACCAAGTATGATTCGAATGTGGATAGAAGCCAATATTGTAGTAAAACTGTTGAGACGAAATAACGAAGGCTTTCTTTGCACCTAGTTGGCCACAACGTTTAATAGCTTCCAAAACCACTGCTTTAGCACAACCTAATTTTCTATAATCAGGATCTGCACAAACAGGCTCAATATAAGCGTAATCCGTTTCTTCGTCATACCACGAGCCGCAATGAGCTGCATAACCGCCGTCTGCTGCCTTTATATACAAATGAATATCCTTATTCAAATTGGGGCCTGTATAGTCTTCATGACTTGCAATGAAATCGCTCTGTGGCATCTTTTCACCATTACCGAAGCCACGGTACTTACAGTTGGATAAACTATACTCATCAAAGCCATCAGCCAGACTATGCACTGAAAACCCTTCTGGCAGCTGATATGAGATATCATCAGTAATATCAAGTACTGCGGTATGTTCAGAATCTTGGCATGGAACCATTCCGTGTGATATTGCTATTTTTTGAAACTCTCTGTCGGAGTTGCTGATTAGCGCTTTAAAAGTGCCATCCTTATGATGTGTCTTCATACCATATGAAAGCATATCTTCCTTCAAATATTCATAAGAAGGATCTGTAACAAAGAATCCGGCACCTAAGCTTATTTCACATGTGGCCAAGGCGACAATCTTGTCATCATCCATCCAAAGACCAATTTTAGGTATTACACCTTCACCCATATAACGTGTTAAAGAGTGCATCCATTCCCATCGTGCCCATAAAAAATTTACTTCAACCATTTCAGTTTCATTGATTCGAAGCAAGAATCTTCGTACATTCTCGAAGTCGCCAGTAAACCCTCGTTCCTCATTATATTGCTTAAATTTCACGCTCATATGAATACCTCACTATTTTCATTCTACATCTTCTTAAGCAGTCGTAAGACTCTGATAGAACAGTCGATTTCTCTATTAGCTTTACTTCTCCAGCTTTGAGACAATGGAGAAATTATGCCATCTTTCGATTTAGATCCTAAATCCCAAAGTCCATCTTCATTCCTATTGTTCAGCAACCACTCTTTAGTGTCCTTAGATTTGGCATTATAACTGCTATAGCTGCTTAGTAGCTCATGTGCTGTTAGGAAGCGGGAATTAAGTTTTGTCTTAAACTCTTTTGGGTGACTTTTGAGACTGCCATCATAGATGTAATAGATGCCTTTTTCCTCACTCATAATGAAATCAAGAAAACTGTTTTCAATATTATTTGTTAGTAAACCTGGCAGAAGCGCTACTATATAAAAGTTTTGAACGCCCCAGATCGATTTTCTTGTTTCAGGTTTCAATATATCTAAATACGCTTCTTCATAAATAGACTGATTGAACGCCCCACCAACAAAACCTTCCGATACCACTTGAGCCCATTTCTGAGCCTCAGCGTTAGCGATTTTATTCTCTTTATCAAACAACCTTATCCAAGTGATGACAAATAATCTGGTTAGTAGAGTCCAGTCGTGCCTTTTCTCAACTCTATCTCTTAAATTGATTTCACCATGTAAATATAGCTCCATATAATTAAGAGCTTTCTTAATGGGCTCATCATCTTTTGTTAATCCTAAATTCAAAAGTCTTCTCATAGCTCTTTCGGTTGTAAAATCCGAATCAGAAGAGGAACTTAAACTATGAAATCTGCCCCAAGAACCGTCTGACCATTGATCTGCAACAACTTTTGATACCCAGTCGTTACTTAGAATGCTTTCTTTCAACGCTTGCATTCTAGCAGACGAAATATCTTCTCCAGCGATGTCACGTAAATATAAGTAATAAGGTATTTCATCCATAGAGTATTGTTCTAATATGTTTGTCGATTCTGAGATACAGTCCATAATTATTGTTCTCCTAGCTATTCTTTTTTGCTTTCCTATAGCGTTCCTACGGTTCAAGACGTCTCTATCTTTATTATCTCAACTAAGTAATATTATACCATTTAATTGGCGTGAAAATGCCCCTTTTAAAAAGGGGCATTCCACATGTTCTAGATTTCACAAAATATAAGTGTTCTTTCCAGACTCCTTACTAGCCAAATTTTGATTGGACTCTGGACTCCTAATTCTTGCCTGATATCAGAGTCAATAGTATCACAATTCTGTATAGGCAATGCATTATGATACTCCTCGTCCCAATAGGCTCTTAAGGACTTTTTCATACATAGAAACTCATTAAAATTTGGATGTTCTTCAAAACGGAGTGAACAAATAACTATATTCTTAGTAGATTTAATGCTCCCATCTATAACCTGAAGAATTGAAAGCAGATTTACTTTATAGTTCCAATTGCATAAAAATTGTAGGTCAATAAGTTTACCTAAGTTCATCTCTCCAAGCAAATCATTGCTGAGTTCATCTAGTTTCACACTCACTGTTTGTCTGTAAAACTCAAGATCCTCTTTATTTTCTTGAAACTTCTGTTCTCCACCTTCAAAATACCTATACTCACCCTCAAGATTGTCAAAATTCAAAAACTCATAAAACATCTTTTCAAGCAATCGACCCACTTGCCATTCTTTTAATGGACTTCGATCACCAAGATGAGAAACCAAATCAAGCGCTGTCAACTCGAAAAAAGATCTGTTTTGAACGGACTGCATATCATTGTTAATCCACGCCTCTAGTATTTTATATGCGCTCATCCACTGTATTACATCATCATTACCTATTTTCTCTTCTTTCGAACTTGCTTTATTAAGATACTCCAATTGCCCGATTGAACGAATAAGCATATATAAACGGTGCAATGCTTTGTGATGACAAAACTCAAATCCCGTAATCGCTTGTCTTATTACATAAATTTTCTCACGTTCTTCTGTGTTTTGAAATGCTAGAGCATCTTCCAATCGGTCAATTTCAAGGATCGATGCATCGGGTTCATCGGTAACATTAACCCAATGTCTTCTCAGCGTTTTGGATATCAAACCGTATCCTGCTACTTCGATTTTATCTTCATTCATCATCATCCACCTCTTTTTCATGCATATAAATAGCATGTAAATTTAACCAGTAATTGATGTAATCATTTCGAGGATCTACATTGATATCAACATTGTTAAAAATGAGAAGAAGTTCGATGTCACCATTTTCAAGTTTATAGGTCAAATCCTCAAGATTGGCATCTGCAGATTGTTCTTCTTGAAGTGGATGAATTTCCATCAAGCTTTCCAAATACTTGTTCATGTCTTCATCTATAATAATTGAATCGTTCAGGGTGACTTTTAAGCTAGGTATGCCATCGGGACGGTCGTTATTCCAGTATATTTGATAAATCCCTTTGTTAGTCTCAAGAGTGACGGAGTCGCTCTCTTGTCTATAGTTCTCGTTAATCGTTAACATCCATTCGTATCCACTAATATCTATAGATTCTGGAGGCATCTTGAGCGATAATCCCATGTAGCCTCTATTATTACTTTCATAGTCGGATTTTGGCCAGGTCTGCTCAAATCCCAATGTACTCTTGAACACATCACTTTCCCCAAGATCCTCGTCAAACCAATCAGGCAACTCGGCATCATCAGCATAAGCTAAAAATTCGACAGCATCGGTAATCGATTCACGTACTGTCAGTTCAGGCTCTGTCGTTGTTGGAATCAATTGATTGTCTACAAGAATGTTTTCTTGGACAAGCATTCTTTCCAAGCGTCCAACTTGTACCTTAACTGGCATGGAATTATAACCAACGAGTGGTAGAACTGAAAATATTGTAGCTATACAAACTAAAATGACGATAATGGGATATGATTTTGCTTTGTAAACCAACATAAGGACAACCGCAGCAACAGCGATAATCCAAGTGATCACAAAATAATATTCAGTTGTTTTTAGCCCAAATTTACCAAGCTGAATCAACAGAGCTTGTGCTTCAAAAGCAAGAATGACGAGTGCGGTTATTGGATATATGCGCTTGTAGAAACAAGACATAGAAGAGGCATGACGACTCACCATCATATGCAGCCATATACCACCTATAGCGTAAGTCGTCGCAATACTTGAAAGCTCGATGAATACTGGCCATACCCCTGTAATAACTATACGACCGGTCCAAAGTAAAAGAACGACTGTTAGCGCAAGCATAATTGGTATCATAATGTAATTAAAAAGAACTTCAATGAACTGTGGCTGTTTTTGAACTGTCTCACGATGACTGTCAATCTCGCCTTTTCTAAAGTCAGGAAAATAGCCTACGAATATGGTGAATGATATGAATCCAGAAAGAGATGCGATATACATATATACTTTTTCGCTCATATCATTGTAAAGCAGATTCTCGAAAGCAGCTGCAACGCCAGAAGCTCCAGTCGTGATGACTGTGCCATAAATCAGCGCGATAAAGAATGCTTTTTGGGTCATAAATAGTGAACGGGAAAAATCAGACTGTTCCTCAGGACTTCCCGCGAGCAAGATAAACGCAAGAAAACTTACGAATATTGCAACACTCACTCTTGTACTGGCGAGTGTTGACACAACTTCAAACCGAGATGTGAGTGAGCCCGTGTCAGTACCACCAAGATAATAAAGCGAGAAAAGAGTGAGTACAACCACAATAACAGCCATTATATTAGTAATTTTCAAGGATTTAATTGTATTGAATCGACTATGAGCAGCCGTGAGCGTTGCCAAACTGAATATCGAACCCAAAGCAAAAGACCAATGAAGGCAATTGAATAGAAAGTTATATGACTCCTGCTCATGCCAATCAAGGTGGATTCGAACCATTGTGACAATTGTAAAAGCCAGTGCGAACATAATTGAAGCTGGATATGTTTGAACCGCCTTAAATGCCCCTTTAAAAACCTTAGAAATTGATTGCGTAAATGTATTCATGCTATGCATCTCCTCAGCAAATTACAATATTTAGTGAGTGACCTATATTGTATTTACCCAATTTGGTTTGATAGAATAAGATTCCTTATTCCTAAAACAAAAGACGGAATATCAAATGATATCCCGTCTTACATGTAATGTTTTATTATGCTTTTATAGCCCAACGCATTTTAGTAGACTTAGCACGACTATTGTTGAAGCATTCTTCAGCTGATGGTCGAATAATCTCTGGTGAAATTTCTTTGTAGACACCTTCACGTAATAAACGTTTGAATGACTTTTTGACCAGACGATCTTCTCCTGAATGGAAAGAAAGTATAGCAACGCGTCCGCCTGGTGCAAGCGTATCTGGAAGTTTTTCTAAGAACTCATAGAGCACTTCAAATTCACTATTTACATCAATTCGTAACGCTTGAAAAGATCGTTGACAAGATTTTTTAACCTCATCCTTTCTTTTCTTTTCTGGAATAAACTTCAGTGCACGTTCAATTATTTCTTGTAGTTGAGTTGTTGTTGAGATGTTTGTTCCTTTTCTGATTTCAATAATAATGGCACGTGCAATTTCTTTAGCATGTGGCTCATCCGAATTCTCTATCAACATACCTTCTAACTCATCTTGTGAAATCTTTCTTAAACGCTCTGCTGCAGAGATACCTTTTTTAGGATTAAGTCGTAAGTCGAGTGGTCCTTCAGTCTTATATGAAAAACCTCTATCAGGATTGTCTATTTGCATTGAAGACACACCCAGATCTGCTAATACAAAGTTCAGTGGTCCAGATTCAGCAGCGACTTGATCTATGTTCGCAAAGTTCGTTTGTTTGATCGTTAGAATTTCGGGACCATAACCTAATTTCGCTAAACGCTCTCTCGTACGCGGTAATTCTATAGGATCTATATCAAGTGAATATAAGTGTCCCTTAGACTCTAAGCACTTAAGCATCTCTTTAGAATGACCACCATAACCTAATGTAGCGTCTAAGCCAATCTGACCAGGCTGAATCTGTAGGAAGTCTAAGATTTCATTCACACATATTGAGATATGCATACCTGCAGGTGTACTGCCCTTTTGAATAACTCTTGACACAGTATCTGAATATTTATCTGGCTGATGTTCCTTATATTTTTCTTTATAAGATTTAGGATGAGTTCCTTTATATCGAACACGTCGTTTGTGTTTTTTCTCTTGTCCTTGCTCTTGGTTTTGCTCTTGTCCTTTTGTTTGATCTTGATTATCCATTCTATGACCTCACTAATTTTTAGTTTATTATTGTACTTTTGTAATGCAATACAACTCATATAATAGCAAATACACTGTTTAAATACAAACTCGGATGTGATACTTTTCACTTAGTGAAGTTACTCACTTTCGAAGTAAACGTAAATTCAACATAGTTCTTAAGTATATCTTTGTCGACCAAATCCAACAATTTTGGATCTACTCCACCTATAATGTGAAGTATTTGGTTTCTTACATCAGGATTTATCTCCATTATGAGATCACTTAAATCCACATCGTAATAATGACTTCTTCCTAGGAAATCATAGTCGTGAACTGCACATTTTAACAGATCTTGAATGCTCGTAAAAGGGATCTCGTATGATAGGAACTGCTTAAAACAAGTCATCCAAAATTCTTTGTAGTCTATATCTTTTAATGCATCAATAGACTGAATATACTCTTCTGGACAGTTTTCTATAATAAAAATGTCACACCCGTTCAACTCTGAGACAGCGCCCTTTTTTAGCGTGGTATAAATTAAGTCAAGAACAGGCTGATTGTAAATTGGAGCTAACCCTTTATCTTGCTTGTTAATGAAAACACTCTGCCATATGAAGTTCTCTTTTAACTGCTCTTTTACGGTGTGCATTTCACTTCCTGACAGAGACTTCGCACCGAATGTTTCTAATGTTTCAATTGCTTTCTCAGCAGAGAGATCGTAAAGAGACAATCGTTCTTTTGAATAAGCAATATCTGAGAGCTCCAATAAATTTTCTAGGTACCTTGGTAAGGTTTCAAGATTTTCAGTCAATGCTCTTATGATTTTGTCTTGAGCCATACTGTCCAACATACCTTGATAATTAAAGTTAGATCCTAATACTTTAGAGGCGTCTAATGTTAACCTTACCAAACTCCGTCTAGGAAGCAGTTCACCACCTTCCCGAATCATCACTTCAATCGGTTCAAATTCTATGTCCGAAGTTTCAATGTCGTTAAAGTATAACTTCATCAATCGAACGTAATGTTGAACATAATCCGGTTCACGTCCAAGATTGTAAAAGTCAACGTCATCCTTATCTATCATCTCATTAAGATAATCCAGTTGATATATCCAATATGCAGACTCAGGAAGTCCTAGTTCTTTTAGTAAATCCATAGCGCCCATTAAATCATCTAAGTTGTCTGGGTTACTTAGTTGTGGTAAAACGCCTTCCAGATACTTAATGACTCGTAACGGTGCTATATGCAATGTAAGTTTCAATACACGCTGTAGTAACGCATTACACGCTAAACTAGTTCTATTCGCACCCATAAGTGCAATCTTAAACAAAGCCTTGTTCTCATCCCGCGAACGACAAAGCCAACTGTATTGTGGTTGATTCTCACCAATGGCGTCGTCTTCTACCTTCATGTAATCCTTGAAGTAATTTGAAGCCAGTTCAAAGCTTTTATCATGGGAAGAGTCTTTAAATCGCCCAGTAAGCAGATACACTTCCATTGGCATCCACAGTTCGTAAGCATCTAAAATCTCCTTTTGGCGTCCCTGCTGATATGCATTGTTAAAAGCATTTTCCTGCGCCCATTTAACTTCAGATTTTTTTGGCCATTTGGCGTCTTTCGTTAGGCACTTCATGACGAAATCAGGCACATAAAACTCAATATAGTTTTGAGCTTGCTCGGTTACCTCGTCATTGAGATTTTGAAGATCATCTCTATAGAGAATATACATGCCTACAAGTGCATAGCCTTGACTGGAAATCGTCGTTTTGA
>Ga0209379_10000673_pt1 | contig 25864 bp, 24 predicted proteins | sample tdDd001_FD_187124 | JGI IMG/M metagenome (GOLD analysis project Ga0209379, IMG submission 187124) | Marine sediment microbial communities from the Atlantic coast under amendment with organic carbon and nitrate - tdDd00.1 (SPAdes)... | ecosystem: Environmental > Aquatic > Marine > Coastal >...
ATATTCTCAACTGATAGAACCAACCAAGGTGAGTATTGAAAGGCAACCACCTAGCTGGACTTACTGGTGCTTGATTCGATGTGAACATCGATTTTGGTACCAGTGCTTTCTCTGCCCAACCGCGCTGTTAACTTAGCTGCATGCCCTACCCAACACTTACAATTTTAGCAGGAAATGTATTTACAGCCCCTTTAGTTTCATAGAGAATCCCATAGAAACACGCCTATGAGGCTTCCCGTCTCTTGCGAAAACAAGTTCCTTTACCAGCGAGTAAAACTTAGATCACCTTCCTCTTAGTGACGAAAGGTGATTAGATTTATTGGCATTTTTAGATTGGACAATGCTTTGGAAAACATCGAACTCGTCATTAATTACCTGCTAGCACACAAACTGCTGCTTAGTGTTCTTACTATTGTGTGTGTTCTATTGCTCAGGCAGCTTACTATTAGCCAAATTCGTGGTGATACCAATTTTTTAAGTGACGAACAGCGAAAATGGATCTCCCGTACGAAGAACGGCACATTTACCATAATTGTCCTTACCTTGTTTTTGTTATGGCAATCCGAGATCAGTAAGTTTGCTCTTTCACTCACGGCGATTGCCGTTGCCATTGTTGTTGCATCGAAAGAGATCATTCTCTGTATCACGGGATCGATACAGCGTGCTAGTTCACGTTCGTTTCGGATTGGTGATTGGATAGAAGTCGGCACATTATGCGGTGAGGTTATAGAGCACAATTTAATGGCGACTATGATTCAAGAAGTTGACATACACCATGGGCAGTATCATTACACAGGTAAAACAGCAACAATTCCGAACAGTATGTTTTTCACGACGCCGGTGAAGAACCTGAATTTCATGAAGCGCTATGTGTACCATAACTTCTCAATCACAATTCGAGAAACAGTAAACCTATACCCGATTTTACCTATCATATTGGCTAAAATTGACGAACATTGTGAAGACTTTATCGATGTAGCTAAACGTTATAACTACGTCATCGAAAGACATGCTGGTGTTGACTTGCCAGGAGCGGAGCCACATATCCATATCACAAATACCAACACTGGCGAGCAACTGATCCACTTCATGCTCTTTTGTCCAACGGCTCGCGCATCAGAGATCGAACAATTGATTCGAGAAGACTTTATGACGATTTATTGTAGTCGTTACCAGATGAAAGCCGAAGATAGGATTATTTCGCAGCAAGCAGTTTAACGCACAACAAAGAATAATGAACTGTGAGTGGGGCAATCAGGTTATCGCACCACTCCAATTCATAAACAGTTCATTTCCTGCCACCAGTTAGCCGCCTCCATACACGACACCAAGCGATGAAGCTAGAAATATTGTTAAACATTTAATAACCAGACAATTACAATACTATAAAGAACAAGTTATATTATCGCGCACCAAATGTAACCCCAAACAAAAACCACACTTGAATAACAATAAACCCACAAATATTAACCAAACAAATGTTAATAACATAACAAATGAAAAAATCACGTTGATAGCTGGTTTCATTTAAGTGTAATTATTAGCTTGCCGGAAGATTATTTTAACCATAATTCAACCACAGCCAGCATAACTACAAGCAGTGTCAATATGCATACCTTCTAAATAGACTGATCGACATTCGCACCTATAAGCTCATAGTTGCATGCAACAGTTAATATATCGCTAATGGTAATGATTCCTATATAAATACATCCCTTTAGTAGTATTTATATGCTTTATGTCGTTGTTATCGCTTTAACTATGAAGATATTTCTTTTTGTAGCTAGATGCTGTTGCAAATAAGAATATAGGTAAAGCGGGCAAAATCACTCCCCAGGCAAATATTAGCTGATTGCTTTCAAGTATCAAGTAAGAGCTACCAACCTGAATCAAGGCTAATATAGCAACAAAAAGCCAATGAACGATGGGGAACGCTTTCGAAAAAAGTGCATACTTCCTTATCATTAACACCCTCTCTGGTAATCGAAAAAAACCGAATGACGACTTACTCTTGAAATCCTGAGTAAAACTTAAGCAAGTATTAACAAACTCATCAAATCAGATCAAATACAATCTTCATAAATGAGATTCATATAAAATATTTATAGTTTTATTAGAAGAATCACCATTAATACCTTGCTCAAATAAAAAGACCGCAATCAGCGGCCAAAATGGAATATGATTATTTTAGGCAACACTACTGCCCTATCTGTGATTGGTACTGGGCATCGCTCTTGTTGATGCTTTTTTAGCCAACATATCGTTAATAACCTTTGTCGCTATATGCTCCACTCTGAATTGCAAAGTAAGCCGTTGTTTGTTTCTCCTGCTCCAATGACGCATGACCTTTTCCTTACTTTCGTATCATCCTATATCATCTAAAAGGAACGTCCAATCGCCTCTATCAGCAACCAATCCGCTGTCGATATACCCAAACGAAAATGGCAACTAATAGAAGATGACTGACACCACTCTTAAGTGTAATCCCTGTTTCCACCTCTGCCATGATTTCTTTGTTTCATGCTAATGATGTTTGTATTTATTACAAACACCACCTATGTTTTTGCATATATTATATAAACTTGAAGAGCATCCCCTATGGAGTCTTTAGCCAGCCTTATTTCTGCAATAAACAGCTTGGTATGGGGGGTTCCCATGCTGGTAATGATCCTCGGTGTCGGCGTTTTCCTGACCGTCGGCCTGAAGCTCATGCCAATTGTCAAACTTGGAGCTGGCTTTAAATTACTGTGGTCGGGCCGAATTCCTGAGAAAGAAGAAGATATTCAGGGTGAAATCAGCCCGTTTAACGCACTGATGACATCCCTTTCCGCGACTATCGGCACCGGGAACATAGCAGGTGTTGCCACCGCCATTTTCCTCGGCGGACCAGGGGCCCTCTTTTGGATGTGGTGTACCGCCCTTGTCGGAATGGCGACCAAATTTGCCGAAGCGGTATGCGCTGTTCAATACCGCGAGACGGACGAAGACGGTAACCATGTCGGCGGTCCTATGTATTACATCAAAAATGGCCTGAGTCACAAATGGGCATGGCTAGGAACCGCATTTGCCATTTTTGGTTCGATAGCTGGATTCGGGATTGGCAATACCGTGCAATCAAATTCAGTTGCCGCCGCAGTACAAGCCAACTTCGGTATTTCTCCCATGGTCTCTGGGCTGGTAATGATGATCTTGGTTGGATTGGTACTGATGGGGGGGATCAAGCGTATCGCTGATGTGGCCGGTAAACTGGTCCCGTTAATGGCCGCTTTCTATATTGCTTCGGGCTTACTGATACTCGGGATGAATGCAGCTGAAATTCCAGCCGCCTTTAGCTTGATCGTCAGCAGCGCATTTACCCCAGTTGCTGCCCAAGGAGGCTTTGCCGGTGCGGCGGTTTGGGCTGCAATCCGGTTCGGTGTTGCCCGAGGGATCTTTTCCAATGAAGCGGGTTTAGGTAGCGCCCCAATCGCCCACGCTGCCGCCCAAACGAAAAACCCTGTTGCACAAGGTCTAGTGGCCATGCTGGGCACGTTTATCGACACCATCGTCGTTTGTAGTATCACCGGCCTTGCGATTGTGGTTTCAGGAGCCTGGATGAGCGGGGAAACTGGCGCAGCTCTAACATCAGCAGCATTTGCAGCCTCGTTACCCGGACTTGGTAACTATATTGTCGCGATTGCTCTCTCGATTTTTGCCTTTACGACTATTTTGGGCTGGAGCTTCTATAGTGAAAAATGCATCCAGTATCTATTTGGTGTTAAAGCCATTGTTCCTTTCCGTGTACTGTGGATTGTGGCGGTTCCAATTGGGGCAACCAGCTCTTTAGAGTTTATCTGGCTGCTTGCGGATACCTTGAACGCAATGATGGCGATTCCAAATCTGATTGCTCTCCTTTTGCTAAGCCCCGTCGTTTTTAAACTGACCAAGGAATACTTCGCGAGAGAGAAAGCCAGAGCCAAACAAGAATAGCACTAAGCAACAAGCGAGCAGGAAAAAACAAACCATGAACAAACAAGTCAGAAGCCAGCATAACTGCATAAAGAACAGCGATGCTGGCTCCTTAGGTTTCAACCCTACAAGCTAATTTTGTGTATATGAGCCAAAAACTGTTGCTTGTCTAACTCCCCCACCACCCTAAGCGGTTTAATTTCATTCCCTCGACTGTCAAAAAAGAGTAATCCGGGCGGGCCAAACAAATTCCTCGCAGAGAGCCATGCTGCCTGCTCATCGGTATTGGCCGTCACATCAAATTTCAGAGTATTAAAGTCTTTGATCTGCGATATAACATCACTGTCTTGAAACACTGCCCTATCCATCACTTTGCATGACGCGCACCAGTCGGCATAGAGATCGACCATAGTTACAGACTGTAAAGATTCTGCATTATCTATTCGGCGTTCCAGCTCAGTCACGGCAGTGATTTTAGCAAAAAGGCTTGTCGGTGCAGCTTCAGAAACGGAGACTCCGCGGCCTAGCGGGCTAAGCGGATCGAGAGGGTCATCAGCCCCTGTCAGCATTCCTACTAACAGTATTACGCCATATATCAATGATATAAAAGCAATAGACTTACTTGTTCGTTGCCAGCCGCTTTGAGCCGCTTCCAGTGCACCAAACTGAATGGCACTGCCAATTAGCAACAACGCCCATAATCCCAGTGTTACCCAAGGTGCAGCAAAGCGACTAATCAACAAAATAGCGACCGCCAGCAGCATCAGACCAAAGCACTGCTTCACCTTTACCATCCACGGGCCACTACGTGGAAGGAATTTTCCGCCAGAGCTACCAATGACGACCAACGGCACTCCCATTCCAAGGGCCAATGTGAACAAAGTGGCTCCCCCCAGCAGCCAATCCTGTGTTGTCGACACATACAGCAGCGCCCCTGCCAACGGAGCGGAGATACACGGTGACACAACCAGCGCAGACACTGCTCCCATCACAAAAACGGTCAGTATCTTGCCGCCAGTCAACCGCTGCGACTGACTGTTCAAGGCCACCTGAATGCGAGAAGGAAGCTGCAGTTCATAGAAGCCAAACATGGACAGAGACAGCAATACAAACAATCCTGCAAATATAGCCAATACCCATGTCTGCTGCATAGCCACCTGCAGGTTAATACCCTGCCCGAGCGTGGCGGTCATTACTCCTGCCAACGCGTAGCTAGTCGCCATCCCAAGTACATAGGCCAGCGAAATGCGAAAACCCTTCCAGCCTGTCATTCCTTCACCCTGTCCGCCGATAATACTGGACAAAATAGGGATCATAGGGAGAACACAAGGCGTGAGGGACAAACCCAGCCCTAGCAGAAAAAACAAACCTAGCGCCTGTAGCAGGCCGGCATTTCTCAAGATATCAGACAGCCCCTGCGTATCGCTGGCCAGCGACGAGTCCAGTGACATAGGTATCGTTTCTGATCCCGCGCTTAACTGGGACTGTGACTTTATCGGTGTCTGTACTGATGGCACTGCCGCTACCAACGAGATTTTTTTTGTCTGTGGCAAATAGCACAAGCCATCGTCAGCACAGCCTTGAAACCTCACCTTGGCTTCACCCTGCCCTTTGAATGGAACAGAGACAGTCAACGGTCGATGGTACACTTTCACATCACCAAAATTAGGATCCTGCTTTTGCTCAGCCTCAATAGAATAACGTGGTGTACCAAGCACCAACGAATCATTGCCGGCCTTGAACGAAAAACGTTTGTGATAAAGGTAATATCCTTCGGCGGTGTCGAAGCTTATCTTCAATACCCCGCCATCGACATTAGGAACTAACTGATAAGAAAAAGGAAATGCTTGCTCAACCGGTAAGAATTCCTTCTCACCTCCAGCTTGAACGGACAAACTCATGCACAAGGCAAACAATATTCCCGCCACCAGCCGAACAGGTTGCGAGAACAAACATATAATTGGTTTCATGATATTAAAAATTCTGTGTCTTGGTGAACATTTAGCTGGTCGTCAATCAGTGCAACCCCTACCGAGTCCGGTAGTGATAAAGTGGGCTCGATAGTCAACGAAGTGCTAAAAATCCCTGCTTGAAGCGCTGTATCCGCAACGACTGTCGATGACAGTATCCGATGGTGTGTGCCTTGCTTGGCAAGAATATGTGACGTTTCCTGATCGCTGAACTGATAGCTTCGGGCGTAGTGTGCCGAAGTAGTGAGAGCCTGATCCCGCAGCGGCAGAGCGAATATCGGTCGAGACTGGTCTTTGGGGTTAAGCACTGCAACAACAAAGTCGCTACCGTCCGGCTTTCCGCCTAAAACGCGAATATCACCACCGAAGTTGATCAACACTCCGCTCGCATTATGCTGGGCAGCAATTGCAATAGCCTGATCAACTGCAACTTCTTTGATCACACCTCCCAGATCAAAACGCGTTTGTGGAAAAGAAAAATAAAGCGTCCCTTCTTCCAACTGCCAGGATGACAACCCCATAAAGGGCAGGGAAAATTGATAGGCCTCTTCGCGACTTATAGCCGCATTCTGTTGCTGGTAATCCTTTACGGTTCCGATAGCGATGTCAAAAGTGCCCTTGGTCGCAAGGCTGTGTTCGCGAACCAGACTCAACACCGACAGCGTCTCGTCATCAACGGCGATGCTATCAGTCTTGCGCTGGTTTATCTGGGTAGATAGCACCGAATCAGGGTTGTAGAAATTAAACTTACGCTCTAAGCGACGGGTATTGGCTTCAATGGCTTGTGTTATTTGCGCCGGCTCCGGCGCAAATAACATCACTTCGCATGGTACCGTCATGGCCATAAAACGATGGCTGAAAGGCTGGTTAGTACTCATAGGTAGCACCCAGTACCCACCAACGACTTTCGTAGCCATTGTCTTGCTCATAGTAAGCAACAAGGGCGTTGAAGCGCCATTGGGAAGACAGCTTCACGCTCGCACCGAATTCATAGGCATTGGCGTTAAAATCCCCCAAGCGCAGATCCGAAGTCGCATACCCCGTGGCCGCAAAACTCGGATCCGGCTGTGACGGATCCCGATAGAAATTGGCACCTTGCTGGGTATACCAATAATATCCCGGAGCCAACGTCAACCAATCAGTAACATTGATATTCATTTTACCGCCGATCTGATGAGAACTTACTCCCCAGTCATCAGCGAAGAATTTATATCGCGGCCGCACCACGATTCGCGAGCTGACATTGTAAAATGCCTGAACATTCAGACCACCGGAAATACGGGTATCTGGGCGAGAATCCTGCCCAAGAAAGACTTCATCATTGCCAATCTTGCCATCATCATTAATATCAATTTCGCGCAATACCGTCAGATAATGATTGCTCAAATAGCCACTTTTATAACCCGAAAAGAGTGTGACTGTCGTATAGAAATTTGGGGTAAAGACCTGTGATAGCCCAGCCTCAAAGCTTCCGGTAAAGATATCTTCCCATGCCTGTGTATTGCGAAAATTGCTGTATTGCTGGAACGCCAAGGTTTTGTCAAACAACACCGAGCCGCCTAAAGTATATGAACGGTTTTTGCTACTGTCGGCATAAAACAGTACCTGAGCATTAGTTCCGATACTTTCATAGTCTTCTTCTTGCGAAAAGTTTGCGCCGAGTGTCCATTCATTACGCTGGCGATCACGGTAGGTAAGGCTCGCAGCGACAGATTTACGTTTGTCCTCAAGCTCAAAAGGCTGAATCGCATACGCATCCCGATAAGGGTCATAACCTGCTCGAATAACTTCGGTTGTCGCATCCTGTGCAGCTTGTGTACGCCGTCCACGCTCGACTAAGTCCTGATTTCCCGCACTTGGTGTTGTCGGCCCCCAAGCCGGAGAGGCACCGGAAACAGTGTCATAACCAAGTTCGCCATTCAAAGTCCAATCCAGACCGAAACTCTTTTCAAACGAGACAATATTATCGCCAGCCCGGACTTTATCGCCATATTCTTCAAAATTCATGTGATGAACCGAGATATGATCAGCAGCTACTGCCGAACCTGCAATCGCGACAGTGCCAAGCAGCGTCAAAGGTAATTTATTCTTCATTGTTATTCTTGCTTATTATTAGTTACAACCACAACCGCCGCCACCGACACCGTTGCCACCGACTGAACCTTGTTTGTATGAAAAAACTTTCTCCGAAAACACGTCAAACTCCGGCACTACACCGCCTGGTTTCATCTCTTTTTTCGCCAGCGTGCCTTTTTGCCATGGCTTAACGGGCTTAATACCCAGCCAGTCATCGATGAATGACAGCAGCGACTCATCCTGTGTTTTAGCTGCTGGCTTAGAAGACACCTTGGCTACTGCTAGAGTCGTTTTTGGCTGTGATGAACTTGCCACAACAACCGGCTCGACTCGCGCCTTAGGTTTAGCTACCGGTACATTCACTTTCGACTCCGGTGCGGTTGCCGCAGCAACGGGCTCCAAACTCAAGCTCGTAGATGTAGGCTTGACTAGCTCAATATTACGGCGCAAACCCGCCCCGTAATGCTGACTGCTGTAAACCGTCGATGATACTGATTCAGACTGTTGATACGGGGAGGATTCAGTATCGGCCGCACAGATATTCATGCTAGCCATGGCTGCGGTTCCCATTGCCAATACATAACAGGATTGCTTGATCATTTTGTCAGCCCTAACACTTTGAGATCATCTCTGATGACCTGACTGATATGATTGATTGCACCATATCGAACTTTTAAAACCTTACTCTGATAGATGTAATACAACGCCGGCATACCGATTGGCTGGAAATCTTCCACGAGCGTTTGCTCGGGATCATTAACCACGGGAAATGTCAGCCCAAGCTCCTGCTGAAAAGCGTTGGCGACATCGACGTCCTCATCGACATCAATTCCCAGAACAACAACCTTGCTGGCATCAAGTTGCTGCGCCAACTGATTGACTTCGGGAAGTTCTTCGCGGCACGACACGCACCATTCTGCGAAGAAATCGATAATGGTGACGACTTCTGGGTTTAGCCCCAGTTGTTGTTGAGCAAACGGCGAGAGTGACTCCCCTTGCTGGTAAGCCTGAGCACTTGCCGACAGTAAGATTGCCAAGGCAACCAACCATTTTTTAAACATAAACACCTCCGAGAAAGCAATTGATTGGTATTTTTATTTATCTTTCGGCTACCAATACTGACCGATAACTTCCTTTAACTAATTACTTGCCAAGCACAATGCGGGTTTGGGACTCAACGTCTAGCGCGGTACGAAAATAGTCTTCAAGATCAGCGATATCCTGAGCGTCATAGACAACATCGCCACTGCCAGCACATTTGCGAAACTGTTCCAACCTTGACTCAGTTACCCCGAAACCGATAAAGCTCATCTCGATACCATGATCTTGCCGAATCACCTGACACAAACCGGCTTCAATCAACTCATTAAAATAATCTGATTTAGGGAGATCCTTACCATCAGTAAACAGCACCAAACGTTGAACGGATTGCACTGGTTGTAAATTGCTCACCAGCCACTCTTGTTGCCACTGTTCAGTCAGGGTACGTATCCCCCAAATTAGCCCCTGATAGGAAGCCGTATTTGAACCACTTGTTTCCAACTTGGACACATAGCTTTTCAACTGACTAAAATCATCAGTCAACGGCAAAATCGTGGCAGTTTCGCTACAACGGTCAAGCCAAGGGCCAGGTGTCACTTCCTTCATTGTCAGCCTTGATGCCGGCAAATTGAGATCGTCTACTGTTTGCTCAGGATCCATCACCTCCTGTCCCCATCGACCAGCGGTATAAGAAAGACCATCAACACATTTTGCCTTCCTATTCGAGACTGGATACCAAGGTGCATTTTTAACCGTTACCCCGGTCTGAAACGGTACTATTGAAAACCTCACCTTATTATTGAGAGGATCGATATCCTCGATAACATGGGTAATAATCTGCTTGAGCTCTGGTAGCTCCTCGACCATCGAACCTGAAATATCGAGTACCAGAGAAAAATCTGTCGACTTGCTCGCGACACTGGTTAGCAACCTAGATGTAGAAACACTGTTGACATGAACTTGTGTTTTACCCTGTGCTACCGTCGGCAACACCTCAGGCATTAACGGTTCAAAGCTATATTGAGCTGAAATCTGACATCCTTGTTGCGCATCCAATTGGTGGCTTGCCAAAAACGCATCAGGTACAAACACGGGACGGTAATAATCCAGATACCTCTGAATCACACTATTCGAACCACGCTGTTGGTAGGCACAGGCAACAGATGCCGCATCAGAAGCCTGACCCGCACGCACGACAGCCTGGGTATACATGGAAAAAAATATCGCTACGGATATCACCGCGAGCAGTACTGGCAACAACATAACAAACGTCAGCGAAATGGCTCCACGCTGCCTTAAAGCCTGTTGTGGCTGTACCCTTCTGCCAAAGCGACTAGTCATACCGCCTCCCAATCAGTACTGCCGAGCTGTTGTAGTAGCGTTCGACAAAATCTTGGGTAAAAACTGAATAAAACTCGCCCGTCAGCAAGGACAGCGATGTCAGGCACACCGATACCTGAAACAAATCAGATCGTAAACCCTTAGTTGCACCCTGAACGGTTCCAACCGGCGCCAACGAGGCTAACTTCAATAATTTTTGTCTAGACTGGCACTGGGCTCCGGAAAATTCCGATTGGTAAAAAGGTGTAGCACCTACAGTGCCAAACTTTAATTGCTCCAAGTGGATTCCTACGCCAACAGAAGACTGTTTTGTTCTGGTCTGAAAATGACGCTCGGCAACGACGCGCAAGGCGTCAGCTATCTGAGGGGTTATAACACCGCCTGAACCGGTTAGGTCAACTTCGAGACGCTCGCTGGCGACTATCGATGTCAGTGAATAGGCCAGCTGATCCAATTTTGCTTTCAGACTCAAGCCATGACCAACTTTCACAGCGAACACAACAAGCGTCACTAAAACCAAGGCGATCACCGGCAGTTCAATCACACTGCTGCCGCGCTGTCTAATGCGCAGCCTGCCGAACGAGGCGATTGAATTATTAGGCATTGAACTAATTCCTTTCATGTGCCACCAATATCTTGCGTTCGAGCTTAGTCAAACGCTCAAAACCATCACCCCATCCTTCAACGAAAAGGACCTGATACGGATAGCTCACTCGGTATTCGGCAAAAGGCTGTTGAATGTAAGTCGATGATCCGGCATTTTTTTTCAGTGATTCTAACGAGTCGTAATAGATCGCCTCTATCTGGAGACGACTGCTGTCGACTAACGGAAAAGTCTGAGCATCCAGCACAGCACGCATCGACTCGACAACATTCTCACGATCTTCCACATGAACTGTTTTTCTGGTTGCTGTCGCCAATACCACATCCAGCATGCTTCCGGTCATCATGAAACGGCATGTTTCGATAACCACCAATACCATGACAAAAAAAGGCAAGAGGGTGACGATAAACTCTATGGAGATATTTCCCTGCTGGCGCCTTGTCACTTTTCTTGCTCCCATTGCTGGTAATAAGCAATATTCTTTTCCAGCTCCGGTTTGGTCAGATCTTGTTTGGCTATCGTCTTGGCAGCCTCAATATCTCCCTTCATAGCAAAAGCCAGCGCCAGGTTCTGACGGGTCTTTGAGGTACTGCTGCCACGCAGATAGCTGGGATACAGAACATCGATGCCTTTTTGCGGCTGATCAGCCAAGATCCAGCCCAATGCCAGATTATTGCGGTATTCAAGACTGCCCGGCTCAATGGCCAACGCCGCGATAAAAGCCTCACGAGCCTTGCCGTATTCTTTTTGCAATGCGTAGCTCACACCGAGGCTATTCACTGTCTCGGCACTTGCCGGTAACAGATCAGCAGCAGACTCTAAATCGCGCTGTGCCTGTCGGATATCCCCCAGCGCCAATTTGGCTCGACCCAGTTCGCGTAAAATATCGCCACGAGCGTGTTGTTTTACGGCTATATCCTGTGCCTTTGCCTTATCGAGAAAATGCAGCGCCAAGTCAAATTCGCCAGTCTGGTTGTAGGCCACTCCCAGCAGGTACAGCAACTCAACATCATCAGGACGACTTTCCAGTTGCTGACGGTAGATATCAATAGCACTCCCCGGACGGCCACCGACCAGTGCGACTTCCGCCAGTTCACGATCGCTTTGTAGCCGCACTTTAGTATCTTCAGATTGCATAGTCGAATGCCCTGTGCACCCAGTTAGAACCAATGTAATAACAGCCAAGAGACCTAAATCTGTTAGTCGTATTTTCATAATCCCCCCAGACTGTTCAATAGTGCTATCACCGTCGGTGCAACAATCAGCACCACCACGGGCAGCATGACCAATACCACGACTGGCATCGACATTTTTGCCGGGATCTTTCCGACTCGCTCTTCAAGCTTCAAGTACTGATATTGACGGCTGTCAGAGGCGATCAAGCGCATTGTCGGTGCAATAGGACTGCCGTATTTTTCAGCCTGAGATAAAGCGATAACGATATTTTCAATTTCGACAACGCCGGTTCTCTGCGACAGATGCTCAAGCGCATCCAGCCGAGAATCGAGCACCCTAAGTTCAGCCTCAGTGATCAGCCATTCACGTGAAAGCTCAGGGGCAACCTGCGCCATTTCCTTGCCAACCCGACCAAAGATGGCTTCCAATGTCAGTCCTGACTCGACACAAACCACCATCAGGTCCAGAGCATCCGGAACAGCATGGGCAATTCGTTGGCTTACTTCGTGAGCTCGCCACTTTAACCACTGCTCAACGACCAGACCGCTGGCAATGGCGAACACTACGCCTTTTGCCAATTGATAGTTGTTCAGTTCAAAGTCAATATAAGCCAGCCAGGCTCCCAGGCTCAGAAGCATCACCGACAGCTTAATAACCATGAACCAGCTAGGAGCCTGCGACGAATGAAAACCGGCCTTGCTCAATAACGCTTTTACATCTTTGCTGACCGAAATACTCGGCAAGCCGGGTAAATGGTAGTGATGCGCCAATCGGTAATGACGAGAAACCATCCCCAACCGTTCGATGATCAATTCGCGGCGCTGGGCTCTGGCACTAAATAGCAGAGCAATCGTGCTACCTGTGACCAGTAAGGCCACAGCAATCCATAGTGATACAGACATCAGGACCTCACCTTGGTTAAGATATGTATAATACCCAGCCCCAGTGTCATACTGCCGATGACATAAGCCAGTACCATCTGGCCGGCATTAGTATTGGTCAGGTTAAGAAACCCGGTGGGATTTTTGAAAAACATGACACCGATCAGCAACAATGGCAGGCTGGCCAATATCACCGCAGTCATTCTTGGCTCTGCCGTCAAGCTCTTGATTTTCATCTTTATAGCGACGTTGTCATGCAAGGTACGACTAAGACCGTGTAATACCTCGCGTAGCTGGCCACCGTTTTCTTCATTAAGCACCAAAGCCACAACAAAGAAATGAAACCCGGAATACGGTAGGCGGTGGCTCGATTCCCTGAGAGCTTGTTTCAGGCTGATACCGATTTCCAGCTGGTCGCGGATCAATACAAATTCTCGACCCAGCATTCCTTTCTGGTAATCGGCTACTTGGCTAATTGCCTGCGGGACTGATATTCCGGCAGCCACTGCTCGGGAAATTTGTCCAAGCACCTGCGGAAAGGTTTCCTCAAATTCCTTACGCTGGCGGACCCGCATAATCCAGAAAGTGGCCGTCGCCGCTACTGTGGCAGCCGCGGCGACGCAAACTGTACGCAAAAAGACAGGCAGAAACATACCGCCAAACCAAACCGCCAGAGCCAAGCCAACCAGACCAAGTAGCAACCACGCTTTACCCCTGCGGCCAAACAACGCATCAATACGGGTTTGTACCCGATTCCAGCGGCGTAGATACGGGCCAGTACGTTGCTCCCAGTCAAACAGCGTCTTTTGACTACGGCGCTGCTCAGTGTTAACCGATACCAACCCAAGGCGACGTTTTGCCCGCAAACGACACCGCTGGTATTGCAACGCCTTGTAGCTACTCAGCAAAAACACCACAGCAAGGATCAACATTAGGATCAGGCTCTGCATTACTGCACTCCCATCACGCGCTTCAACTGCTTTTCAAGTTGGTAGTAACGCGCTTTGTGACTAAATCGAGGCAGAGTCTTTGCCGATACGAACTGCCCAAGGATATTGCCCTGAGCATCTTGATCTTCATAATTGAAACGATACAAATCGTGGGTGAGGTACTGTTCGCCTTCAAGACCAACAATTTCAGCAATACTGACAACCCGGCGTCGGCCGTCACGCATACGCTCGATCTGGACAATCACATCCAAAGTACTGGCAACCTGACGTCGGATAGCCGCAAGCGGCAGACGCGCTTCAGCCATCAGCAGCATATTCTCGAGCCGGATCAGTGCATCAGTCGGCGAATTGGCGTGCAGCGTACACATAGAACCATCATGACCGGTGTTCATCGCCTGCATCATGTCAAAGGCTTCGGCACCACGGACCTCACCGAGAATGATCCGATCCGGCCTCATCCGCAGGGCATTGCGCAGTAGACCTCGCTGATCAATCGCCGCCGTCCCTTCGGCGCTTGCCGGACGGGTCTCAACCCTGACTACATGTGGCTGCTGCAATTTCAACTCGGCCGCATCTTCAATCGTGATAATGCGCTCTTCCGGGGAGATGCCAAACGACATCGCATTCAGCAACGTTGTTTTACCTGCACCGGTTCCACCGGAGATCAACACATTGACACGTGAGCGAGCAATAATATCGAGCAAGATTGCCATATCCGGTGACATAGCACCCAACTCAGATAACTGATGCAGGCTACGCTTATGCTCATTAAACTTACGAATAGAAATACAGGTGCCGTCCAGTGCCAAAGGCGGGATCAACACGTTTACACGGCTTCCGTCTGACAGACGGGCATCAACCATCGGATTGGTTTCATCCACACGCCGACCAACTCGGCTGACAATGCGTCGTGCCAGATTAAGCACATGCTCTTCATCACGGAAACTAACATTCGCCCGCTTTACTTTACCCAGGCATTCAATGAACACTTCATCATGTCCATTCACCATGATGTCGGTAATTTCCGGATCGTCCATCAGGCACTGAAGAGGCCCAAGCCCCAGCAGTTCGTCGACCAGGCGTTGGCTGATCTGCTGTTGCTCGTTGGCACCAATCGGAAACTGCAATCGCTGCGCTATCTCGCCAACGGCCTCATAAGTACGTGTTTCGAGCTCCTGTCGCGACAGCTGAACCACAACCGCTGGCTCGATGGCAGCCATCACCTCGTGCTGGATCGCTGAAAAACGGTCTTGGCTGTGATGGGTTACCTTGGCTTGCGACAACTCAACATCGTTCATATCATCCGGCTGCGCCCGATGAAGGGGCTGCTTCTTGCGTCCAAACATTATGCCCCCTTCAACCAGCCAAACAGCCCAGAGCGCTTCTCTGTATGCTCGCCCTGGATCATGCTAACCAATTGGTTCAAGGCCTTTGCCGTACGACTTTTTTGCGCAATAGCCAGCTTGCCTAATGTGGTACTGGCAACCATTAGCTCAGGGGCATACGGAATTTCCACATCGGGCCGTCTTCCAATCGCTTTTGCCACATCTTCCGAGGTGATCAAAGAAGCTGATTCCGGTTTGGTATGATTCAGTACCAGCAAGGTTCTCTGCTGCGCAGTACTGTCCAACTCAGCCAGCAACAAATTGGTACGGCGGATAGAAGCCAGAGTCGGCTCGACAATCACAACCCGAATATCACTGCTACGCAGGGCTCCGAAACCCACCTGATCCCGTAAACTGAATGCTGGAAGATCCCATACCAGATACGAGGCCTGCTGCTGACAAAAAGCAGAAAATTGTTCAAACTCATAAAACTCAGGCCAGAACCCCTGTTCAAGCTGAGCCTGATAGCCAGTGAACGCAGACAAGTTGCTGGTTACCTTCACTCCGCTGCGCTCATATACAACAGGTTCGAGGCGATCAGGGTATTGCAGCATTTCCAGCAAAGCATTATTGGGTTTAAAGCTCAGCTGAAGATCAAGATCACCAGTAATAAAATCGAGATCCGCACAGGCGATATGGGTATCCGGCTTCTGCGACAGCCCCCACGCAATATTGGCGACCAAGGACGTCGTTCCCGCGCCACCTTTGGCACTGGCAACAACGACTCGCTTGCCCGGTAACTGCTGGCTATGAAAGGCGGAGCTTGTTTGAATTCTATTTTGCATATCCATGATTACTTACCTTGCCCTGCCATCACCCCTTCTCGTGGTGAACTCGGGGTCTTTTTTTCAGTCGCGGAATTGTAGTAACGGTCAAGCGTAGAAACAGCCTTGCGCCCTTCTGTTGGTCCTAATGCTTCGCCGACAACCAAATCACGAGGGTTTGCTATCATCTGTGCTAGGGCATTGGCATTGGCGCAGCCAAAATTCGCCGAGCTTTTAAAGCGGTTGCCAATCGTTTCTGGTTCTTTTCCGGCATTACACCCCTGCGCCACGCTACGATACGTCTCGACAGTCAACGTCAGATCTGCCCGCGAAGACGGCAGAGCCGCTGCATATTGAGAACTGACTTGAGTTGGATAAACAGCCTGTTGTTTTAGCTGCTCTTTTAGATCAGGAACGACCTTGGTTCCCTGGCGAGTGTGGGTATCAATCCGTACCCGTAATGCCGATGGGTTACCCAGCCGATAGATAAAATCAGCAACAGCGGTTTTGTCCTGCCCGCTAAATCCCTTGCCTTGTAGTTGAATCGACATCTTGTGCGTTACAACTTCAATTTGAACCTCTGGCTGGCGCTGGATCGGATCTCCGGCGCACGCACCTAACAGTACGCTGATAAAAAACATCAAAAATATGCGCATAAATTACCTCAGTAATAGAATCCGTTATCACCCAGCAGTCGCGGCTGGCGGTTGTCAGAACGTATTGCTTCAATGTCTAGCTCTGTACTCGGCGTTTTTTTCGGCCATGCCAACAGGCGTTCGACATCACTCATCGGGATCAGACCGTCAGTCGGCAATGGCAAGGTGTCGGAACGAGTCGGTTGCACCAAGTAAGCCGTAGCAATAATGATCAACTCGGTTTCTTCACGCTGGAATTCGTTGGAACGGAATAAGCTACCCAGAATAGGGATATCGCCAATAAGAGGGATCTTTTGCAGTTGTTCAATATCTTTAGACTGAAGAAGCCCGCCAAGTGCAAAACTTTGGCCGCTGGCAAGCTCAATCGTCGTCGATGCCCGGCGTGTAACAAACGTCGGGAATGAAGAGCTTCCCTGAGGACCACCAATTTGAACATTCGTCTCTGATGAAACGGTACTCACCTCCGGCTCGACTTGCAGGCTGATCCGATTCGCGCTTAATACGGTCGGCTTAAAATCCAACCGAACGCCGAAAGGCTTGTATTCCACCGTCGCTGTATCGGTATAAACCAGCGGCAAGGGAATTTCGCCACCCACAAGGAAAGACGCTTTCTCGCCGCTCAGTGCCGTAAGGTTCGGTTCGGCCAGCACAGACATCATGCCGTTGGTTGCCAATGCATCAACAATAACGGATAGATCCGCCCAAGATGCAGGATTCGCCGCCCCAGCCACTCCACCGTAATTATCCAGAAATGCAAACGTACCGGTACCCAGTCCCGGCCCTTGCGAGCCCCACTTGATCCCCAGTTTGTTGGATACCTTACGGGAAACTTCTGCAATACGGATACGCAAATTCACCTGAGTCGGCATCGTCACGACAAGCTGATTAATCAACTCATCTTTATTCTGCACCGACGATTGCGCTGTTTGCGCAGAGCTAGCTCTATCCGCTGTCTGGTTACCCTGTGATCCTGCTGATGACGTCGTCATTTGTTGGGTGGAAACATAGCCTTCTGCAAGACGCACAATTTTTTCAGCCATTGTCGGCGTAGGAACCTGGCCTTTAAGGAACAATTTACCTGCCGTTGACTCCGCACTGATTAGGGCATCCGGGAACTCTTTGGCAACAAGCGAATTTAATTCAGTCACGTTATGGCTCACCTTGACAGTGGCAGAATAAATAACATTTTCACTTGCATCGAGAACATATAGTGATGTTGCCCCGGCCTTTTTTCCAAACACCATTATTTTTGTATTGGTTAAAGCCTGGTAGTCGGCAACTTCATTACTAGAAATAAATATTGATTTCGCATTATGTGGCAGATTAACCAATCTGGCTTTATCCAGAACCACATCCAATACTTTAGCCTGCAAGGCGAAACTCATGCACAGCAGACAAAATCCACCGAGTATTTTCTTAATCATCCTGCGTTCCTGCATTATTCATGATGCGCTTATCTTTTGCACGAAACTCCACCAACCCGAGATCTGGCTGAACCTGTTTTATGTCAGGAAAAATATCGTCAATATTAATTTGTTTAATATCGACAACATCGGTACCCGGGTTATTTTGGCTACGTAATACCATCGATAACGTACCAAGCTGATTCGCCAAGATAACTTTATTTGCCTGTACCGGAGAAACTTCCAGCGTGACTGCGCTATTGTCAGGAATAAAGCCTTTGTATTTTTTTTGCGCTTCAATATAACGATCGGCCTGAACAGCATCGTTAAATGCCAGCACCCTGACATTCTGGGCAATGGTTTTCACATACAAGCTTTGGGTCTCATTGCCTCGGGTGCGAAGCTCCTGTTCTTTTGATGCCAGCAGCAACACATCGACATAGTCGCCCGGCCCGACCAGGCCAGAATTGGCGGTTACCTGATCAACGGGTACAGATACCGCACGATACCCTGAACGAAGCATCACTGACAGGACACCGCCAGACTCAGGATTCAAAAAATCAGAAGCACTGAGGATCTGTCCGGCAGTATAATCACCCGCCAATACCGTATTGGTAAGCAGAACCGTATCGAATATTGCTTTGTCGATATAATCAAGGCGGTTGCTTACCTCACTCTCATCAACGGTCTTCCATTCAAACAGTGAAGCGCTATAGTGGCGGCCAGCTTTAACCGGCCCGGAGGTGACAAGGACCTCGAGTTTTTTTATCTCTGCTTGTTGTTCCGCGACAATTTGTTTCGGCTCTGACAGGCTGAGAAACAGCCAAATAAACCCTGCCAACGAAATAAATACAGATAAGTAAACTAAACGTTTTGCTTTCATTATTTATTCTATTTATTCCGGAAATGTTCCATTTCCTCGTTGATAATAATTAACCTTTACCCTGAATGGTTTCCAGCTTGCTTATCACTTCCCCATACGTCGAATTAATCGCTTTCGTCAATTCACCATCATCACCCAGGAATTTAAGCATAATAAGAGACATTGCAGCAGCCAGTATTGCGTATTCGATAGCAGCAGCGCCACGCTGTTTGTTTTTATTCATTTTCATTGTTCTTTCCACTTTTCACATGAAAAAGCAGCCAGCCAAAAAGCTGGCTGCATTGGGGGTTATTATTCAGCTATAAATCGATACAGAGGTTTAGCTAAGTTAAAACAGAACATGCTGCACTTATCCTGAACATCCGTCACCCTTGGTGTTTTAATGTTAGAAATATCAAGGCAGTCTTTATTACCGGATGTTGATGTACTTCCAGTAGAAGAAATATAGCAACTCTTTTCATTGTTAATACTGCTACCTGAAACATCCATATGGGCAAAGATGTTTGCATCAAAGATTTTATCTTCAGGCTTGGCCGGATCATCAGAGAACACACTTTGAAGTTCGGCTGTTGTCGGCATTCTCCAGTTCGTAACGCCACAAGCTGAAAATGAAGCGAGCTCCGCATAAATCTCTTTGCCAGTTTTGAAACGCACTCCGGCATCTGCTGTATTAAACAGCTGCCAAACCTTGCCATCTTTCGTTCTGGCACAAGCGGCTTCGGTGCGGTTTTGCGTAACTGCACCAGCGGCTGTCAGCAGCGTATAGTCAGAAGCAGGAGCGCTTTGGGTATAAGCCTGATCATTAACCAAGGCATCACCGGCAACACGCCCTGTTACGGCATCTTTACCAACACGAACCTGAATGCTGCCAACATCATAAGCTTTGTCTTCTAGCTGATAAGGATTGCCATTCAGTCCAACCGCCTTCCACTCTGTCGTTTCAATCTTGATCTCATAGCTTGCTAGCTCAGGATAACCTGCCACCAGAGTCCAGCCGAATGTATTGCTATTGTCATCAATAACCGGTGCGGTTGGGGTATCTGGCTTGACGGTGAAATACGCATCCGAGCAGGCAGCGATACCGGCGACATTGCTATTTTTCGCCCCAGCCTTAACTCGCAGACAGACATCACCTTTGGCAATATTCTGATCCGCGACCGATGCTGGTTTGTTACCTGCGGGGGTCCAATCACTCGCGTTGGCACTGATCCCTTTCAGTGAGATTTCGTAGAAGGAAACATCGGCATAATCGGCAACCGAATCCCAGTCGATGGTGTTATTACTGTCGTCTATTCGCAAATTAGTTGGCGCGACTGGCTTGCCCACTTGCGCGGTAAATGCCTGTGTAACCTTGGCTATCTCACCCGCAGGCATACCATTGCCAACACTACTCGCCACACGGAGCTGTACCCAGCCCGCGTCAATATCAAGGTTGCCAACCGAGAGCGGTTTCTCGCTTACCACCGCCCAGCTTTTTCCGTTATCAAGGCTTGCTTCATATTGAGCAAACTGTGTGAAGCCAGGCACATAATTCCAGTCGACAGAATCTGTCTCATCACTCACTGAAGTAATGGCCGGACTTACCGGCTGAACCGGTGTTATTGTAAATGCAGCGGTCGATACCGCTTCACGGCCAGCAGGGTGTGGATCTGCACCCAATTCGTCAGCGACAACGCGAACTTTCAGCGAGCCAGCAGCGATTGCAACATCACCAACAGCTAGCGGTTTTTGGCTCGTAACTTGCCAGTTCTTACCACCGTCAATGGAATATTCGTAGTTATTGGTACCGTCGTAACCGGCAACCAAATCCCAGTCAAACTGGTTCGTCGCATCATTCACGGTAATTGCAGCCGGTGCCGCTGGGATTAATGACTCTGCCAATGATTGGGTATTTTTTACCACTTTGCCTGCTTTCATTTGCTTGGCTGAGTTGGCAATGACGCGAGCCTGAATATCACCAGCAGCATATGCCTGAAGGCCAACATGAACAGGTTTAGTTTTTACCTGCTGCCATGTCTTTCCGGCATCAGTCGAATACTCATAATGTTCGGCTGAGGTCAGCATACCCACCCAATTCCAATCGAAGGTACGAGCAGCAACGTTTACCTTGCCTTGAGCCGGCGCCTTTGGTTGAACCTGAACCTTGTCACCTGCAATTTCATCACGTGCCACTGTCACATCGGAAACAAAGTTCTTGACCGCTTCCCGGACATGTACCGGGGTATTATTCACGGTGCCCACCAGCTTATCGGTTTCAACCTTGAGTGCCGGTAAATCAATCAGCCCCAGTTTAACGCGCGAACCTGAACGTGCATCACGAAGAATAACACCATCAGAAACAGCGGTCTTTTCAGCTTCCTGCATCAGAGAAGCCAAGCCCTGGGCCAGAGCATGAAGCTGTTTGTCCTGCGCATGAGAGCTAGCCAGAAAGTCTGACGTTAACCGCTGGCTATCGACACCAAGCGTTGTGGCAAGCATGTCACGTGCTCTTGTGAAATCAACACCTTGCTGAATGGCAACCGCTGAGATGAGGGTCGTAAGCGGACTAACTACACCTGCAGAGCTTGCTGGCGCAGTAAGAACAAAGCCATCTTGAACAGGTGAAAGCGGGAAATCCATATCAACAGTTTGGTTAGCAATAGCTTCGACCACTACGTTGTATTGGGACAAATCAGCATCATTGCGTGCAAGAGAATACGCGCCTTGACTATCGGTCAATACAGCTTCCCCATCGCTCGTATCACATGTGAGGTTGTGATTGAGGTCAAGACACACTTTGGCATTTTTAAGATAGCCATCGAGTGCAACACCGGAAATTTTCGATGCCGGCACGGTATTTCCCGGTTTTGAATCAAGCTTTGGATCCGAGCCGGAGCCATTGCAGCCAACCAATAACGTACTCGCGATCACCGTGAGCGCAAATGATGTTTTTTTCCCTTCTAGCACCATACAACTAACCTTCCTAAAACTGTTTGAAATCATTTATGAGAGGAATTATTAATAGCAATTTTTCGCGCATGCTAATGGAAATGATACTAATTATCAATTATATTCGAGCCTTTACTTTGAAAAATATCTACAAATCACTCAAAAACGCTGACAAATCGGTCGTTTTTGGCACATAACATTTCAATCGGTGAAGTATCATTTTTATGAATGGAAAATTTAAGCTTTCAAGAATTGCGACATTTTTAGCTGGCTGTAGCCTTCTTGTCGGTTGTGGCAGTGATAACGCAGCAGACACTCCAAGCAAAGAATCCTATGCCTACAGCAAGCTATCCGTTTGCATCGATGCGGACCTTGACGGTTATTGTGGCGAGCTAGAACAAAAAGTAACGAAATTTGCCCGGACGTCGGATAACAATCAGGCTCCCTATTTGATCAATGATTCGGGCTATTTTCTGACAGCCCCAGCATCAGCAAACGTTGTAAATCCTTTTACTACGCTGATTCAAAACGAAGTACTTTTTAATCCACTCGTAGCAGGTGATACCAAACAGGCTCAGCTCCACCTGCAGACCGTTTTCGGTAATAAATACGGTATTGATTTCAATCAGCTGACTTCCATGCACGGCCCCAAGAAAGAAACAGAAATGCTGCTTGCTTCATTCAGGCACGCCTTGTCTCTCAGCGGTGGATCGAGTTATCTAAAAATCTCCGCAGCCGTTGATAAAATGATCAGTGAAAAGAGTTTTGATATCATTACTTCATTGTCACAGTCTGATTTAGACACCAGCTATGTCAACCTCAGCAACCGTTATCTACTCTCAGGATCGTACCCATTCAGTTCATTGTTTATGCCCAACTCGATAACAATGAACGAAGGTACAGGCACCTTACTCGCCCTGCTAAACGGCGGGCAGTTGCTACAAATAAACACCGCTTCCGGCACTTACTCTTCTTTTTCACCAACAGTCACAACACAACCAGAACAGAAATCTGCTGGAATCGCATCCCTCAAGTCTAGCTTTGATAGCCATCATGGTAATCATCACGATGATGATGACGATGATGATGATCATCATGGCGGTGGCGGGATCGTTCTTCCCGCTCAAAAGCCGTCGATCCTGACCCATGCAACCCAGGGTAAAGACAACCGCGAGGCTTTTCTGCTTTATCAACCAAGCATTGTCGGTGATAGCTCAATCAGCAATACCTGCAACGCCAGTGGATCCAACGGAATATTCCTGACCGAAATCGGCAAAAACAGCAAAGCATCCGCACTAACATCTTCGACAAAAATTGATTCTTTTGGTGGTGCCTCAGGGGGAACGCCTCCTGTAATTCTTCCACCTATAATCGAAACACCGACAACACCGGTCTCATCAGCAGCATGCCGGAATAACCATATACGCGGGTTAACACCCATTTATATGAAAAACCTGATTGCCGCTGTCTTTACCAACGGTTCCAGCCAAAATACAGAGCTGCAGTTACTATCGAGCACAACGCTTGTGCCACTCGGCAAACGCTATCCACTGTCTTCGATGCAACCTTTGGTTGTGCTCAATAAGAGTCAATCCCAGCTACTCGTTGCGGAGAGCAACAATACGCAGGCGGTGATTCTGGATAGTGACACTCTTACTCCGCGAAAAAGTATTAACAAGAACAATATTCAGTTTGCTGTTTTTGCAAATAATGACCGAGAGCTAATAATCAGTGATGGCAGCCGAACCCTAAGTTGGTTCGACCTATCCAACGCGACCAGTCCGGCAGCGACACTTGAAATGAACGGTAATGTGTTGAGGCTCGCATCCGATCCTAGCGGCCAACTGAGTGCTGTTCAGACAGCTAATCACATATATCTAATCGATAATCAAACAAGACGTATCATCAAATCAGAGCCTTACTCGAAAAGTTTTATCTATGGGATGAGTATGCTAAGTGACAAAATCATCATCTCGCGCTCCGGGGCCATCGATTATATTCAGTTTGGCAACCTAGTCGGCTCTTCAATCAAAATTGGCTATCAATTAATCAATAAAGAGCTGGTCAACAAATGGGCATCAGCCTCGAATAATTCATTTAACTCAACAACACTCGGCTATCTGCTTCAGTCTGTTGGCGAAAAGAGTGCTGTTAGCCAGGAGTTTAACAACATCGATTTGGAATGGTTGCCTGCCAATGCGAACACGGCCAGTGATGTAAAGGCCGTTATGATTTCAGGCTATTATCGAAATGAGCGGGTAAGTTTGTACAAAAACCTCTAATCTGGATACGAAGTGCCATAAAACCAGAAAATGAATAGCTGCAAGTAACACTTCAATAATTCAAGAACATTACTTTTACGTTATTCTGACTGTAACTGAACCCCGCTTTATTGGTGGGGTCCATTTATCAAGCATCGAGGCTCTGGTCACGCCTCCGGCTTGCCAAGGCCAACCAGTGGCGTACCATCATCAGAATGGCTCAGCTCGCTAGGTATTATTTCGCCCTGAAACTCAACATGTGTATAGCCACCCTGAGCAAATTTCAGCGCAGCTTGAGGCGTTAGCCAGTCACCATAACCACACACATCCGCCCAACCAATCTTCATTGCTTTCATGATATTACCTACCGCTATTGTTAGGCTTGATTATACCCTCTTAATGAAAACCACTACAGCTCTTCTGGGTATCTCCCTCGAAGGGAGCCTATGCTTTATATATCCGTAGCTTGGATATATCAGCACGCTTGCATGGGGAACGTCACAATGTTTGGCTTTATAAGCAAGAATATCATTACCGGACTGGTAACTATATTACCGGTGGTACTTACACTCTACCTCCTCTATTGGTTTGCAGTTTCAGTAGAATCACTACTGGGAGATCTTATTCAGGCGATCCTACCCGGCGAATGGTACTGGCCGGGAATGGGGCTGGCAGCCGGACTGCTGGTCTTTTTTATCGCCGGACTGATGATGAATGCCTATGTGGTGCAACGCCTGTTTGCCAAAAGCGAACAGGTTTTCTACCACATGCCCTTAGTCAGAAGCGTCTATCCGACTATTCGCGACTTTTTTGACTATTTTTCACCCTCGACCCGGAAAGAATTTGAGCAGGTTGTCGCAGTGACATTGGGAGAAACCGGTATGCAGGTGATCGGCTTTGTCACCCAGCCTCTGTCTGAACGCATGCCGGAATCTTTCCGAGAGGAAGACAGCGTCCTCGTCTACCTTCCCTTGAGTTATATGATCGGCGGTTATGCCGTACTAATACCCCGCAGCGCTATCCGCCCCCTTGATATGACCATAGAAGAAGCAATGCGATTTACGCTGACTGCCGGAATGACTGGATCGGGCTTCGACCACAGCTCGCGGCCCTGTTCAGGAGCCAGCTCTAGAAGCCGTTCTGAAACACCTTCCAGAAAACCAACAAAAGACTAACGCACTTACTCCTCGATATGGCTTAACGCTATCAAAAAACAGAGTATATTGAGTACTGCAACAAAGCCGCCGTAAAGCATTTCTTCTTGAGGCATTAAGCAGGCAGGGAATATCTTCAGCATAGGGAGGATCTATCCAAGTCACGGGAAATTTCAGAGTACGCCAATGACTAGCACCCAAACGACTCACCGCAAGAATCACTAAGAAGAAATATGCACAGCCATAAATCATGGCCTGAGAAACTTATCATGCAGTCAGCCATTGTGAAGTCACTAAACATTAAAAAAAAGAACTTAGATTTCGTTTTAATTGATAGAAACATTAATAGTATGAACATTTCAAACACCCAAAAATATAATCATCTGCAAATCAAGCAATTATAAAATGCAGTATATCTACAATGTTATTTATCATTAAACAAT
>Ga0209379_10000675_pt1 | contig 25806 bp, 42 predicted proteins | sample tdDd001_FD_187124 | JGI IMG/M metagenome (GOLD analysis project Ga0209379, IMG submission 187124) | Marine sediment microbial communities from the Atlantic coast under amendment with organic carbon and nitrate - tdDd00.1 (SPAdes)... | ecosystem: Environmental > Aquatic > Marine > Coastal >...
TCAAGGGCTTTCGGGAGTACATTCAACAACTGCGCCACAAAGCTGTCGTTATAGAACAAGGCATATCTGGCGATCCGGACGCTGTTGTTCATACCAAGGACTTTGATGATTTTACTTCCGCCGACCTACTTGTTCCAAGGAAAAACACCACGGCCAACAAGTCCAAGGTGAGCATCTTGCTTGTAAACTCAGGAAGCTACGGCGCACCAAAATTCCATAACGGATATGTTATAGCTCAAAGGTTTTACAATAAGGGCTTGCCCCTTCAAATTCGTACCGATGATATTTCCGGAATTAAACGACTACCCTTTGAGCCTGATTTTAAAATCTTCGTAAACTTCACTAGGACTCCAGAGGTAGACGAAGATGAGTATCCCTTTACCCACAATAGAACTCAGGTAACTTATGAAACAGGTAAGGACATAGCTGAGGAAGTAAACAAAGTCCTTCAAAAGATGATCGACAAGCATTTCAAGGGTCAGGTGAAGGACTTCAATCGTATGCTCAAACAATCTCCTACGGTTGAGGGTGTTCTAGTAACGATACCATACAAAGATCCCGCCGAAGTAAAGGCTGTCAAGACTCTCATTAAAAAGCACAGACCTCTGTTCCGTGATATTGCCAAGGTCTTTAATCTGTTCAATCAGCTCATGGAAGAGGCGGGGCAAGTACCTGTCAGGATTGTAATGACCACCCACCCAGGCTTACATGGCTACCGGAGCAATCCGGATCGTGGTGTCGAGGAAATGTACGCATTAAATCCCTGGACTGTAAATGAGGCTTATCTTGAGAAACCTGAATACAAAGCTGCCATAAAAGCTGGAGAAGATCCGCTCGTACTCCAGGCAGAGAATATGGCTGCAACATTTATGCACGAAAGAGCCCATAAGGATTATCCAGACCATGATGCGGATTGGGGCGGGAGATTTACAGAATTATTTGTATTATTAGGGTCTTTCCGGTATGCTTTATTAGGGAGGGCAAGTTATGACGTTTTCAAAAAGCACGAAAAAGGAATTAGACAACTTACGGAAAGTTTCAAAGGTTATGGAGGGGGCGGGCTACTCATTAGTCCGGAGTCTGCACTCAATCTACACAGGGAATATGACTCCGCCAGGATTAAGGGCTCATCGCCGGAGAATAAGGTTGGCGGAACATTTGCAGCAAACAGAATCCAATACGACCTCTTCGGAGAACACCAAAAGCTAGACTCTCAAGAAGAACTGCCTTCAAGTCCGGAAGATTTCCTCAAGCGATCATTCCCCGATGCAACTCCAGGCCAGATCGAAGCGATGCTCGAAGAACCCAAGCTGCGTGAACAAGTAGCTCGTGGGAACATCAGCACAGAACTGGCCGATCAAGTCGCCAAGAAATACAACCTCGCTAGGCAATTTACACAGAGAGAAATGTTCCCATCGGAGGCCAAGGGCCAGGGGGATCTCTTTGATCTCAGCCGCAAGAACTTGGGCGATGATGTGGACGACTATGCCGAAGGACTTGGCCCTGAAGGTGGGGCGCTGATATTCAAGGGTGACGTTAAGGCAGAGGGCGAAGCATTTGAATCCTCGGATGAAGAAGTACAGCGGAGAGTGGAAGAGGCACGAGGCACTAAGAGAGATCCTTTCTATCTCGTGTTCAAAAAATATATGGAGTCCTTAAAAAACAGGGCTTTCCGAACTTATGAACATCTACCCAAGACAAAAGAATTCGCGGAGTTGCAGAATGCTCTTCTCCGGCTGCAAAAGGCTAGGGGTGTTGCCTCTAGGAAAACTGGACAAAAGCTCAAAGAGATAACATTAGACCTCAACAAAACTGATGAGATAGATTTTGCCTGGAAAGTAATCCTCGATGATCTCATGGAAGAGGTTGGCCTACAAAGAGAGCGTGGCACTACAGAAGATGATATAGGTCTGCCTTATGGATACACACCGGAAACCCTGGCAAAGGATCATGCTGATCTCAACAGGCATATCCAAGGTAATCCGGAGATCGAAGCAGCCCTGAAAAAGCGTGGGGAATTGTGGGAAGTTATCCGTAAGGACTATACCAGGGCAATGAAGGTAATAGGTTTTGATGTTTCTAAGCATCTTACCCGCGAATTTTATTTCCGGCATCAAGTCCTCAACTATGTCAATGTAATGGGACTCTTCGGATCAGGAGAGCGCCTTAGAACGCCAACGTATAGGAGCCATTTGAGGCCGCGCACCGGATCGTCCCTGGACATCAATGCAGACTATCTCCAGGCTGAGAATGAAGTCATATCTCAAATGCTCTATGACATCGAGATCGCCAGGGTAATAGAGGTAGTTGATAGACACTACAACATACAGGATGATCTCAAGGGGCTGGCCTTACATAGCAACGATACAAAAATGTATGAGTTTTTCAATGCGCTGGCACAAACTCTTGAGACTCCCGAAGGCAAAGAACCGCTAACGGGCGAAGATTTATACAGGCAGATCCTAAACAAGAAGATGGCTATTGGTTTCGACAAGCTCGGTAAACACGCTGCGATGCAAGAATTACCGACAGGCAAAAACTATGAGTGGGAGTGGTTGACCATTGCGCTGGGTGATAACTGGCTCGAAAACAAGGCGATCAAGAAGGAACTCGGTAAAGATTGGACTAAAGCGGATCGTGTCTCGCTGCCTGGAAGAGCGGCAGATGCACTAATAAAGTACGCGGCATGGATACTCAAGGAGCATGGTGGTGAGCCTGGATCAGGCGCAGCCGCTACTATCTTCAAGGGCATGAATGAGAAGCGAAAGATAATACAGGAAACCCTTGGCGATGAATACCTTGAGTGGCGCGATCTGATCCCGCCAGGATACACAACATGGCAACCCTGGGAAGGGACAACTTTCTTCATGGCCCACTCCGTTCCCGAAACCATAGCCAAGCAACTGCTTGAGGCTGAGTTAGAGGAAATAGGCATTAAGGCTGATGATTTACGCAAGGGGCTCATGCGTGGGGGTCGTAGGCGAGAGTACGTTGTTAAGCAAGAGGTAGCCGACACCCTGAATGAACTCTCCAGGCCGAAGAGAAGAAGTACGCTGGGAAGAGCCCACGCCTGGGTCATTAAGCGTTGGAAAATATGGCAACTTGTTTCACCTAGACGATTCAGCAAATATAACTTCCGCAACCTCACAGGTGATGCCGATGCTGCGTTTGTTGGAAGTCCGGCCATCTTCAAGCGAACCAGGGAATCATTCAATGAACTTTATGAAGTATTTGTTCAAGGCAAAGATCCCGCAAAGGTTGGGGATGGTGAAGTAGGAGATTGGCTGGATCGTGGCGGGTGGGGTGCGACCTTGCAAGCTCAAGAAATGGGTGAGTTTGATCTAACCAAACCATTTCTCAGGCGACATGAAAAGAAAGGCATCCTGGGTATTCCTCGTAAGGCCTGGGATGCTTACTGGCAAACCGCCAGGATCTCAACCGACTTCCGCGAGGCACTACTGCGCTATGCTGCATACAAAGAAGCTATGACGCAAATGACAGCATCGCCGGATGGTTTACCAAAAGACTATTGGGCCTCGATACCGGAGGAGATCCAGGGGCTCTCAGAAATGAAGGATCGAGCTTATTTCATGTCCAATGACTTGCTTGGGTCTTATGATCGAGTGTCTGTGATGGGTCAAGAGCTGCGCGAGAGATACTTCCCATTTTGGTCTTGGAAAGCTGTCAACTTTGTGAGATACGTCCGGCTTGCTCGAAACGCTGTCAATAACGGTGAGCTTACTAAAAAGATAGGCTACAAAGCCGCTGGCACAGCCGCAAGGAGTCCCTTTATCGCCATGAGGATTGGCAAGTTTCTCCTCAAGGCCTTTGCCCTTTATGCTATGACAATGACAATCAATAGTTTGCTGTTTCCAAGAGAAGAAGATGATCTTCCAGAAGAAATCAAAGGTAGACCACACCTAGTCTTTGGCAGAGATAAAAATGGCAAGGTGCAATACTTCCCACGGATCGGCGCTCTTGCTGACAATCTTGAGTGGTTTGGCCTGGACGCTACTCCGTACTACATCAACCAATGGACGAGGGGAAGAATGACCTTGAAGGAGATCGTCAAAGACATGGCGAAATCTCCCGCTAACGTCGTTGTCCAAGGCAGCATTCCCTTCATCAAGTTGGCTGGTGAAACTCTAACTAGGCGGGCTCTTTTCCCTGATGCCTTTGAGCAAAGAACGGTTAGGGATCGCGGCTTGCACCTTGCAAGAAGTTTCGGTCTTGAAAATGAATACATGGCCCTAGCTGGCAAACCGTCAAGGCCGTACATTGAGAGTGCTAAGGGAGTATTTATCTACACCATAGATCCATTCCAGGCTGCGTACCGTGACACTCTGGATCAAAAGACTCGGTTTATGAAGAGGATCGGTAAGCACAGCACAGGTTTCTATCTCTCGGATCGCGGCCAAGCACTCTACAATGCAAGGCTGGCGATGCGCTATGATGATTACGAAGCGACCATCAATTACATGGCAGAGTACCTTACTCATGGCGGGACTCTCAGAGGCATAAAACAATCGCTGGAAGGTATGCACCCACTATCGGAACTGAATGCTAACGAGGAAGCAGCATTCGTACTGTCGCTAGACGCAGAAGGCTTGGCTAAGTTTGTTCGCGCTCTGAGATTTTGGGAGGAGCTAGTAACCGCTCCAGCTCCAGAGGAGAAAAGACGATTGCGACTTCTCAAATAGGAGGGCGACTGTGACTGATACCTGTCCACCCGAATGCAGGGTTAAAATAAATGGCATTAACGACAACATAACTGAATTGAAGGAAACAGATAAGAAACAATGGGAAGTATTTGACCAAAAAATACATGATGTGGAGGCGCTAGTGTTTGATAGGGTCAAATCCAAAACGCTCATTGCTCTCTTTGGGGTGGTAGTCACAGTTTTCCTGGCTATCATGGCTTTAACTTTTACCTCTTTGTCGAGTGGTCAGAAACAGGCAGTATCGAAATTAGAGACTTATCATTCTCAGTCCACCAAGCAAATGAACAAGATAGAGCGAGAAATGGTGAAGGTTGTTACTGAACTAGAAAATCATACTGAACGCCATGATGGGGATTCGGGTTGAAACCCACCCTGAGAGAAAAATGTAATGATGTTTTAAGGCATCTTGTCAGTACAGGTGCGTTTATTTTTCGTTCGTGCGATAATAGCAACGATCATTACTGCAAAAAGAGATACGCTGATTGGAAAAAGGCTCTTGAAAAAGCAGAGCGCATGATCGAGGAACTTCCTGATGGCTAAATACTTCAAGCCAGAAGAATTTGCCTGTAAATGTGGCTGCGGTACGCAAGGCATGAGGCCTGCCTTTGTGGAAAAGCTGGACTATGCTCGTGGCAAAGCGCAGACTCCATTTATCGTTAATAGTGGGGCTCGGTGTCCAAAGCACAACGAGGACGAGGGTGGAAAATCTGAATCTGAGCATCTGCTCAACGCGGAGGGCCACGCGGAAGCTGTGGACATTTCCACCAAGACTAGCCATGTAAGATGGAAAGTTGTTACCGCTGCCATAGCTGCGGGAATCAGGCGGATCGGCATTGGCGATAACTTTGTTCATCTAGGAGACAGGTTGAGCGATAAGCCTCACCCTGTTATGTGGATCTACTAGCACAAGGAGGATTCTAATGAGAAAAGCCCTGTCATATACCGGACGCTGGTTGTTGATTTGGCTACCGATCTTTGTACTGACTTTCGCGTTGGTTAGTTCATGCGCCACGAATCACATCGTCAGGGATTCTTACAGAGCCTTGAGCGTGGGGGGTCATACCTATGATACGGGTATGACCGGAATTGCAACCCTTCATCGCAACGGTGTGGTAGGTGATGATGTCAAAGCCGAAGCTATTAAGCTCGGTGGCTTTTACCATGACGCTTATCACAGCGCAGTTGAAGCCTTATCTCTCTATGCTGAAACAGAAGGTGAACAGGGAGATATTCAAACTAAATTGCTCTTGGTGGGACAACAGCTTGGCGTATTTCTCGCCTACATCAATCCCATCCTGATTCAAAACGGAATGGAGGCAATCCAATGACAGGCATTGAAATCGTCCAGGTAATCACCATCCTCTTCAATCTTATCGTCAGCAAGGGAATTCCGGCGGCTACTGCGGTTATGGTAGCGTGGCAGAAGCAAGATCCCACCATGAACGACATCAACTCCCTTCATGCCATTGTCAAGAGGCCAGAGTCCTACTTTGAGGAGCCAGCCCCAGCCGCTCCGGTATCCAGCGAAGAAGTTGTGTTGGGGGAAGAGCCAGCGCCAGAGCCGCCGCCTGATCTTCCCACGGAGTAACGGAGGTAAGCATGGAAGAAATAACTTTTGGCGGGTACGCCTTGCCAGTATTGTTATCCATCCTCATGGGAATGTTCTTCAAGCTAGTCCCGATTGCAGACAGGTGGAAAGCCCTGATTACTATTGCCGCTGGTACAGGGCTCGGCATCCTTGCCATGTTTTATGCGGGTAAAGAGCCGACCTTTGTTAATTATGTGGACTATGCACTCTTTGGATTTATGTCGGGCGCTGGTGCGGTGGGTCTGTATGAGGGTGTTTACAGAGTCGCAACTAACCCCAGGGTATGAAAAGAGGGGCTGGCCGGATCGCCAGCCCCTTTCCTTTAGAAGTTAGCGGCCTCTGGCAGATTCACAGGTCTTGGGATAGGACGACTTGCATTTGCTGTCTTGTTGAAATCTTTTTCATCGCTCTTGATGTGCAACGCTAGGCCAATGACATTATCTGTCTCAGGCATCGTGACTCTCTGCTGTGTGTAGACGCACAGATCAACCAGTTTGCCCTTCTCAACCCTCTGCACCTTACCTGTCTTGTAGATCAGGTAATCATTCTTGTTGCCCTTCACCAAGATCCTGCCTGTCTTAGCGTACATTTCAAGCTGTTCCCCACCGATCAATTCACCCAACAATACCTGGGCGACCTCTTCGGCAGTTTCTTTGCGCTCTTTTTCTTCCGCCGCCTTCTTTAATCGTTCCTGTGCCACTCTTTCGCGTTCCGCAACGGCCTCTGGAAGATCATACTGAGCCCGTTGCTGCTGGTACTGAGCTTCCCGCCGTGCATTCTCGCGCCGGACTTCCTCAAGCCCTGATTCATTGAGAAGGTACGCGGCCTGTTGGTGTTGATCCCGCTCATGCTCCATCCATTGACCCCACACCATCTGTGGGAAATTGTAGGTTTCGGAATCAATCGTTGAAGTCGTGTAGCTGGTGTCGTCGCTATTCATCCAACTTGACCATGTTTGTGGCATATAGATCCTTTGCTGAGGAATTGTCACCCTCAGTTGAGCCTGATACATCATGCTCTGCTGTTGGGCTTGCGTCCGTAAATCAAACTGCGCCCCCTGGACGTACTGGCCCAATCCTGAATTCGTCCAGCTTGCCGTACCTTGCATACCGTAGGCTCCACCACCAGCGTAAGAGTTTGCCGTAGTGCTGGTCTGCGTTAAGTAGGAGCCCATTGCTGACGCTGTAAGGGAAGTAGCCATGCTTTTACCCGCCTGTCTAGCCCCCAGCGATAGCTGGGACGAGAATAACTTTTCCTGCTGACTTATCAAATGTTCCCATTGCCTCGGCTTTATCACCGTGTTTATCCACTCGAAATGCCTTGTATCCTTTCTTCTTGAGCGTATTGAATTGATCTTTCGCCGCACTAACCTCCTCACTCTTGTCAGGGTTCCAGATAGTTTTGATGTCACCTTCTGGCCCAAGCACTCTAAGTTCACCCATCACTCCTCCTTTCTTATTACCATCCTATTTTTTTGGAAAGCTGTGCGTCCCAGCCCCCCAGCCTCTTGAACCTAGCCTGGAAGTAGTCATACAATGGATCACGAAAACATTTACTACTGGTAGCAAATCTCCACAATCGAGCCATATCCTCGCGGCTCATTGCGTCGATCTCTGCCTTGCCTTTTGCTATCTCTTCATCCGTCATTGAAGAGTCTCCGCCTCTTTCTCTTCGTCGTTGACGAACCCTTCAACATTTTCCAAATGTTTGGACATGGCCTTTTTAAGCATATCCAGCTTTTCCGATACTGCTCCCATGAAGAGTTTTTGTTCATACAGGTGTTCTATCATCGTATCAAGGTATTCTACTTCTCGCTCAATAAGGTCTGCTGTCATTTCAACGAGCAACTTCATACTTTCCGATGCTGCTCTCATTATCTCCATATAATCTTCGCTGTATTCATCCGTCATTCGTTTTTCTCCCACACAAATCTAGACGGTAAAAAAGTACCTGGAGCCGTGGTCTGCCACACCACCGCAGGGTTGCTCTTTGACAAGGAGAGGAGCCACGCAACTCCTCAACTCCGGCCTGATTCGGCCCCAGGCACATCGTCAATCCATTTGCCTTCTACTAGCTCTGTTCTTACTGAATCTCCGTCAAAATGCTGTGTGCTGGCCTCGATGAATCTGCACCGCCGACCATAGCTCCTGAACCTGTGCTTGCTCCCTGGCAAGATCCTGATCGAGTCACCTTCTCTTAACAGGCGATTCGTTATGTTCCCTCTCTCGTCAACTGTGTCTAGCTCCAAGAGCCCTTCAATGACCAGGAAGGTTTCATCCTTGACCCGATGATAGTGAAACTTTCCCTTGCTCGACCACAGACGAGCCTCACAGGTCAAGACCTTCATGCAGTACAGGTCATTGTTGGTCACGATGCGCTCGTGGCCCCAAGTTTTTGCCTCTACTCTCATGTGAACACCAATTTCAGGACTCGTCCAGCTACGCAGTAGACATAGTAGAGCGCCAGGAAGTAGATAACGCCCTGGAGGAGCCAGATCCCAATGAAACCGCATTTATCCAATGTGTTCTCCCGATGGTGAGGTGGGTATCAAGGTGGATTATTCCACAAGGGCAAAGCTAAGTCAACTTAATAGCCAGATGATTCAATATCTGCAGCCGGATCAACTGCCTCAGATTGGTTGTCTGTCTCCGGTACGGGCTCGAATGCGTCCTGTTCCCTGGCGGAACCCAACCCCCCTCCAGCGACACTCGGCCTCTCAGGGGCGCATTGTTCATCATAGGCCTTGTGGTGCTTGTTGTATTCTTTCTCAACTGCCTGGGGATCTCGGATATACTCGGTAAGATCCTCGATCAGCTTATTTTTGGACGTATAGGCGAAGTTGGCACAGCCGACATTGACAATAAATCCCCCGCTCCCTGCGGGTCTGATCTCAATGGTTCTCATGGGTTCCATTTTGAATTCCATCATTTCTCCTTTCTGAATTTGTCTACCTCTGGACAGGTCGCGTGATGCGGCATATAGGATCTTGCCATCACCGCCTGACCCTCGGCGTTCATAATGATCCTGGTTTCACTCTTGGCATCGGCAGGAATGTTCTTGCCTCTGACCGTCTTGAACCAAAGGATACTGGCTCCACAACCTTTACAAGTTGACTCACGCATAATACATATTCCTCAGTCTCGGTCTTGTTGGGCTCTCTTCTATATCAGCCAAAAATCTCTTTTCATCAAACTTCCTGAATCCTCGAAACGCTGGCATTCCCACGATCACAGGCCAGGGCTGTGGCAGCATCTTTAACCCTCCTCGAACCTGGGGCTCTGAGGAGTAGTCTGCCAAGTCCTCTACTTTGGCCGTAGTAGTTGCGTACAGGCCTCCAGGCTCCAGATTACCGCAACCGCGTTGTTCGGTCTGTATGTCCTGGGGATCGTCGATGTAGTAGATTTTTCCGCGTATCTCAGGCTTGAGATCCGTGGTGAGGAGTCCATAGATTTGCTCGACAAAAAAATAGGCGAACACAACTGGATCAGGTTCGCCTTTCTCTCTAGTAACGCAGTAAATCTTGTCTCCCCAATTCATCTTTTTTAGATCGCGCTTGGGAACGCGGCGGGAGACACCCATCTTCTCGGCCTCTTGCATAAAAGACCGTGGGGAATAGTACACAGCCCCTACCCAATGAAGCCAAACAATCATATTAACCCTCCAAGATTGCTTTCAATTTTTTCTGATCGTGATCCTTCCTGCTCCAATGCTTGACCTTTGCTTTTATCCTCAACTGTGCTGCATCCTGGTATTTATTCAAAAGGTCGATGAATTCAGTATAATCTCCCCACCCGCGCTCTTCACCTTGCGGGGGGTTACGATAGCATGGATCACAAAGAGCATATCGTGTAGTCTCGCGCTGGCAACGCCAACACGGATGGGGAGGATAGTGTGTACGTTTAACTCGCTTTCCAGCCCCCATAGCCTACCTGTTTGCTATGAAGTCTCCGATTATGGCTGGGGCGGCAGTATCAAAGCCAACTACGTCCATCATCCCACCATCGGTAGGATCTGCGATGGAAAACTCGTTGCTTGCCAGCCCAACGACGACTAGCTTGGCCGGAATATCCATCTTCCGGCGGTAGTCCTCAAGCGCCTGAACCGGATGAACCTTCCCAGCCCAGGTTTCATTATCGGTGTAGATCACGAAGGCATCGGCCTCGACCTTATTCTTCAAGGCCCAAAGCATAGGCAAGGCGCAATCAGTCCCGCCAAAGGGCATCCCCTGGCAATGCTTAATCACATCGTCAAGCCTCTGATGCCTGGACATATTGATCTTGCGAAGCTCATGGGAGAAAGCCATGACCGCGCATTTCTCCTCGGTCTTGAATGTGACCATAGCCATCGCGCAAGCTCCGTCACGAGGAGTAAGGTAGGGCATCCCATTGATCCCTTCCCAATCCATAGAGCTAGAAACGTCCAGGCCGATCACAATCCGCTTACCTGTGGGCTCAACATTTTCAAATGTCTTGTAGAATCCTGCATCCAGGGCATCCACAATATCCGGCACGGCATCCCAATCACCCTTTCCCAGGTAGCCGCGACCTTCGCCATAGATTTTAAGCGCAGCCAGGACGTTAATCGGATGAATGCGGGCCTCTCGCAACTGATTGGGACTAACGAGCCTGTCCCGAACCCTCTCAATTACGTCCCAATTCCCTGGAATCAAGAGGCCGACCTTACCCATGTTCCCCAGGTTCCGGATCATGGCGGTCATAGGCATCCTCTGGAGCAAGGCCTCCCATACGTCCTTCTCAGTAAGGAAGTCAGTAGGGATTGCCTCTCGCGGCAGATTGTAAAGCTGAATGAAGTTGACGATCTCATTCTTGTGCTTTGCTTTCTTGGCGTACTCGAATCCAGCCACGACATTCAGGGGGTGAGCCCCTCTCCATTTATCAGAGTTGGGAAGCTCAAGCTCCCCGCTCACGATCCATTTATACAGCGCATTCCTGTTTGCATCGTCGGTCTTGGGGTGAGACAGTCGGAGGAGATCCCTGTGGCTCCAGCCATCACGCTGCTGGTATTTCACGGCCTGATAAGCCAACTTCTCCACATCTTTGTCCTGATACCAATGCTTGACAGCATTGCGGAGTCCTCGACCCCACCCGCGAAAGGCCTTAACGTACTTGGCGAAATGGAACAGGTGCGTCCCGATCCGCGCTACCTTTGGCAGAGCGGCCAGGGCCATCGCTCGTGTCTCTTCATCACCCAGGCCAGCGCACATTGCCAGGACGAATAGGGCCGGATCATTCTTAGGGGCTCGTCCCTTAGTAGAAACGTCCACAACAGCACCGACAACTTTAGGGCCAGCCTTCTCGATCAAACGAGCAACGGCCTTTGCGCTGTCGATGGTTAGCTTGCGCTCTTTGATGTAGTAGGTTCCGCCTTCCGTTCCCAGCATCAGAAAGCGCATAAGCCGCTCTCCATCACCTACTGGAAACACATACCCACCCGCGCTATCCCTTATCATCTGCTTGCCAGGAATCGGCTCGGTCTGTGGGGTTTCCTTTGTCTGAAAATGCTTGGTGTAGTCCATTTCGACCCTCCTTTCAGGGTAAGCGGGGCAAGGAGTGAGTAAGGGATCGTTTTCAATTAGCAGTTGAATGATAACCCTAGCTCTTCGGCCCCTGGTTAAAAGTCGGGCAAGTAGCGAACCAGCAGCTTTTCCTGATTAGGGTAACGCTGGCTCTTCGGCCCGTATAAAACTGAGTGGGCGAGTAGCGTCAAGGGATTGACCCCACCCTCGCGGGTGGCAGACCCTTTGTTGCTTAGGGGGTCTGTTAGGACTCGAACCTGATAACCCTTAACTTCGGCCCACGCATTTTCGAGTTGGGGAGAGTGGTGGGACTCGAACCCACGGCCTCGCCATTTGCATTGGATAACCCTTAGCCATCGACCCGCAAGCGGGTAAGGAGCGGAAAGGGAATTTTCGCGCTCTAACCGACTGAGCTACACTCTCCATAGTTGGGCTAGGAATCATAGGACGGATTGGGGCAGGCGCGGCCTGCAGATAACCATCCTACTTCGGCCCATTACTCTTGTTCTTGTGATACTCCAAAGGTTGTGAATTCCGTGTCAGGATCGGTAGCAAAGCAATGTGAGAAATAGCCTGTGTACCGTCCCATATACATTCGCTTAGTTAAAATGGCCCAATCGTGCCATGCTTTGAGCTGTATCCCAGCACCCTTGACAAACTTATCAATCTCCAGGGTGCGCTCGATGCTTGCCAACTGACCATCTAGTTCTTCCGGCGTTGCTTCTTCCGGCTCTTGCCCTGCGCCAAAGAGCGGCGGCTGTGCTGGTGGTTCCGTTGGTGGTTCAACTGGCGGCTCAACTGGCGGCTCAACTGGCGGCTGCGGCGGTGGATCGACCATACTGAGCGGGCCTGTTGGTTCCGGCGATGCGAATGAAGGCCTCGGCCACGGTGTTCCCCAAAAGCGTTTGTGCTTGTCGTCCAATTCCTTGAGAACAGGGCTATCCGGCGGTAATAGGCCCAGCCGGACGATGTTCTCTTCTTTTGCGAGGAACGTGGTGAAGCCACTCGTTCTCAACCCGAAAAATTCTGCTATAAATTTTTCATCATCGGTTTCCGGTACAACTGGCGCTGGCGGTGGGGGCGGCACTATTGTATCAGCCAGCTTGTCCAGCCCTGTCTTTCCTGGTTCCTCGATAATCTCGCCTGTTTGTAAGTCAACGCCACTAATTACATCTAGTTGCTGATCTATCCCTGCCTCCGCTCTTTCGTCGAGACTCACGGCCAGGGACAGGGAATTGTCCACGACTGAGGACGGTAGGTACTTGACGCTGTGCCTAATTGCTGTCTTTAAGGCCATTGCATCAAAGTCTGTTACCCAGGGGCCGGATCTTCCCGCTGGTGAGCGTTGCTGAACCGCCTTGATGTGGCTCATTGGGAGAACCCTGAATTGAAACCCACCTTCCTTGTAAAATGCGATACAGTAAGCTGCTACCTGATCTCCGCGATCATGCTCCTCGTATGCTGGCTTGTGATGAATGTGGGGGTTAGATCCATGCTCGTAACTGAAACTATCTTTGGCATAGACTATGTGAGCCTCGATGTTCCGAAACTTGCCGGATCTCATAGCCAAGTCGATCAGACCCATATACCCTGGGATAAACGTGACCTTCTTGGCAAAGGGAACCAAATGCGCCATATTTCTGACTCCATCCGGCTCCAGCCCCAACTGAGCGCACGTTAAGACCGCAGACAGTAAGCTCTGAGGCGTACAGTCCAGTAGCCCAGGCGTTAGCTGCACGGAGGTCATAACGATCCGGCTGAACCTGTCCACTCCGATCTGTTTTGGTAATGCAGCCGTGAGGGATTTTGAATGCTGATGGAGGAGCTGCTTTACCGATTGGATCTTGGTCTGTTGTGTCGTAAGTTGTCCGGTCATGCCTTTCTCCTTAATGTTCTGACAGTTGCGGCATCTACCCAATATGCCTCTCTCTCATGGGCTACCCAGCTATACGTTACTCCGTTTGACAACACGCCGTAGCTTGCCAACTCTAGCTTGGACTTGATCTTGTTCTCCAGGGCTGTCTTTTCCTTTCTGAGCTGCTTTTCCTTCGCTTTGATCTCTTGTAAGTCCTCATCCCACCAAAGAGCCTCCCCAGGTAGCGGAATGGATTCTCCGCTATCTTTGGGGTACTGGAAATGAAGGGCTTCTTTTGATGAATCTGAGTCGTCTACCGGAGGAGGATCTTGATTCTGAATTCGCTGCCAAAACTTGCCCTCTTCCTCGATAAGAATTTCCACAAAGCGGTCATTGCGTTGAACATCAACGATAAGATCGCTGTAGTCACCGAAGAATACAGCCAATGATCCCCACTCACTCCCTGTGACCGCCATTTCATGTTGGATCTGAACCTGATAATAAAGCGGTGGCTCCTCAAGCCAATTACTCTTCATTCCAGGCCCACCAGTTTTGATCTGCAAGACCCCCTGGCCTCGATCATCAAAGGGCTCGATCAGGCGGTCTATGGTTGCCATCATAAATTCATGCTCTGGATGCTGGTATATCGTAAAGTTGTCCGGCTTTATCGTGTCCCTACCAGTTTCCCTCTCGTAGTAGGCTGCAACTGCATCTTCGAGATCCAGACCCCATTGCATTCGCTGGTTCATTTCCTGCTCTGGCATCATCTTCAACTTGCGAAGATACAGCGATAGAGGGGATACCCAGGGGGAGATCCCCAAGACCGCCGCAGCCTCAGACCCGCCGATCCCACCCATCCGAGCCTCAAGCCATTCGTCACGATTTTTATGAGATTTCCATTTCATGCAGGGGTATCTTTACGATTTTTTTTAGGCAAAGTCAACGATAAAATGACTGTTGATAACTGCCTCAAAATAGCCCATTTTTAACGCTGGATTCTATGACAATTTGAATACTTACAATCGTTATTAACACGGTATTTACAGGTAATAAGTTATCCCCAACTGCTTAATTACATTAACAATAGTCTTGATGAAACTTTTTTTCCGGCACATCAGCTCTAGCGTCGCTCATAGTGCGTGACAATTAGGGTGATTCATTTCAAGCTATTTTGTGCATATTTCTTGTTGACTCGAACCTGGGAATCGGTGTAAGCATCCCGAAGCGATCTGACAACAAACCATAGGAGGGAACCAACGAAATGTCGTCGCTAAGAAATTTTCCAGTACCGAAGGCTATCAAAATCCGCGCCCTACAACACAACCTCACACAAAAAGAGATCGCCAACATCATCACAGAGCAAACCGGAAAGTACCTCTCCCCAAGAAGGCTCAATGATATGATCCACGGACTCCGGCGAGGAGAGTGGGAGAAGTATCATCTGCTGGTTGCAGAGATACTGAATTTCAGACCATCAGAGATAAGAGATCCAGCCTTTAGTCCCAAAAGCCCTCTAACCTAGAGAGGCCCACCGATGAAATGGCTCCGTCTATGGATTGAATGGGCTCACGACCCAAAAATTATCGCTATGCCTGAGTCTATGCAGCGCAGACATATTGTTCTCCTGTGTTTGCGCCGCCAAGTAGATACCTCTACCCTCAGCGATGAAGAGATAGCATCCTATATGCGAATAGGCATGGAGGATCTTCAAGAAACCAAAGAGTTATTTACACGAAAAAACTTCATAGATAACGGCTGGAACGTACTGGCATGGGATGATCGTCAATATGATAGCGATAGCTCAACACTCCGTACTCGCAAATGGCGAAAAAGACAGAGGAAAAAAGAACGTGACAAAAAGGAAACGTCACAGGAACGTCACGGTGACGGCGTAGATACAGATACAGAAACAGATAAAGACTATACTTCCTCTAAAGAAGAGGAAGTATTGTCAGAACCTCCGGCTCAGACCCCCCCTTGCCCGCATGGAAAAATAAAAGAGCTTTACAACAAATACTGCAAATCTCTTCCAGGCCTCCTTACAATGTCAAAACAACGGAAGGTTAAACTCAAAACTAGATGGGGTGAGCATCCGAATCTTGATTGGTGGCAAGCCCTCTTTGAAACAGTAGAGCAAATACCATTCTGTTGTGGTGACAATGATCGAGGATGGAAAGCCTCTTTCGATTGGCTAGTAGCAAATGATACAAATGCTCTCAAGGTAATGGAGGGAAAGTATTTCAAGCAGGAAGTTTTGAAAAAATCTGATGGTCTTGTTGGTTGTAAAAAATGTACCCTAAGATCGGGAGCATCAACTATGGATCTCGATGAACACGGAGTTTGCTGGTCATGCAGAGAAAAAAGACGTTTTTGAGTGAGGAGGAGATCGAGCGAATCACAACAGATTTACTTGTCCAGGGGTATGACCAAGACAGGATAATTGACCACCTGGAACGCATCAATGAACAGCGCGAGAAAAAAGAAGCCAGAGAACCGCAGCACGTTTCATCCGTTATGGATGAAGTTATGAAGAGGTTGAAACGGTGAAGCCCTATCTCTTAGCCAAAGAACGAATGAACAAGACTGAACGAGCTTACGCGGATAGCCTGTACGGACTCCAACTTGCTGGCGAGATCCTGCAGTATGAATTCGAGGGGGTGAAGTTAAGGCTGGCCCCAGGCTCATTCTACACGCCGGATTTCTATGTGGTCACGCCGGAAAGATTTGAATTGCATGAGGTCAAAGGGTTCTGGCGCGAGGCTGCAATGGTGAGAATAAAAGTAGCGGCGGCTAAGTATCCCCACTTCAAATTCGTGGTTGTGACAATGGATAAGCCTAGTCGCCGCTCTATAGTGAGATGGCATTTTAAGGAGATTAACTAGCGGAGAAGAAACCGGATATTGACGTTGAGATCGAATTGTCCAGGTGGTTTATTCTCCAGATCGAAGATGTCTTTAATATCAGAGCTAACACCTGATTTAAATTGCTCAAACTCCCTTCTGATGCCTTGGTGGATTTTATGGAGGTTTTCAACCTGTTCACCCAATCCGTCTAGCTCCAGGGCTTCCATCCTCCGAATGAGGGCAGCGAAGTTAGCGTGGATTTCTTCTGGATCGAGAGGCACAATGGCTGGCTCTGGATCTGCTGGCGGTGTAGGTTGAGGTAGTTTCTCGTTGAAGAATTCCCAGGCCTTTTCCGTGGATTTCTCATACCATTTCTTGTGGCTCTGAATAAACTCAATCAGATCATCGCCGGATACGTCCCTCAAGCCAGGATGGAGCTTGTAGCTCCGGCTGGATCGGCCTCCAATGAGGTCAATCATGCCGTGTGGTTCGAGTCGTTTGATAACCATTTGCAGGGTGCTAGAGATATTGGCTGGGGGTTTGCCAACTCCGGCGGCGATTTCCCTGGCGAGAAATTCCTCTGACATTGAGCGGGAGATCAGGTCGATCACGTTCTTTGATGTTCGTTTGAAGCGTAGGGCTCCGTGCTGGTATGGGCCTGATCGCTGCCCCAGGGTGATGCTCTCGCTGTTCTTGACAGGGGTTGCCTTCCAATACTTCCGAAACAATGCCTCGAATCCCATGTCCAATGCGTCATTTTTCATGCAATACTGGTAGGCCAGCCCAACTCTTTTGCGGTAGATCATCCCTGTGTCTTTGAGTTTGTTCCAGATATGAGATAATGCAGAGCTAGTATCAGCCAGGGGTTTCCCTATTTCAACTGAGATAGCCCTTGAGTTGATAAGGGCATCCCCAGCATTGAATAGGGCATACAATACATTTTGGTTTAGTGTTGGAAAAGGTAGTTCTTTCACGCCGTACTCCTTCCGGATCTCGAAGGGGCTCAAGCGTCTAACACGCTTTGAGACTCTTGCGGGATCATCTTCAAACCTCTCTCTCGGTCTGAATTTCTTTTTGTGTTTGGTTTTGGTTCCGATCTCTTCCTTCCTGGCTTGATCCAGGTCGTTCTGTTTTTCCTTCCCCTCCTCTCTTTCAAGGTGATCTTCCAGGGGTTCGCCGCCAACTGTAATCGCCGGAGTGCCTTCCCTCAGTTTGTCCAATTCGGCCTCCTTTCTTAATCCCTCTCGATGCTGACTAACACGCCACCATCAAACCACAGGTAAAACGAGTAAGATGCCTGATATTTTCCGATCCGATCAAAGTTGTAGACCCATTGAGATCCGTAAACATTGTCCGGCTGTCCACAAAACATGAGGACTTGCTGTGCGGAGGCTCCTACTCCGATGATTGTATCCCTGCCACAATACATAGGCATATTATTGGCATTATACTTACCATTGCCCATAAGCGTTAGCAGGGTGGCGATTAAGAGCAGATGTTTCATCTATCCCCTCCTTTCGTCTAGTGTGATTCTAAACTCATACACTATCTAGCGGGATAAGTACACCTATTTTTAGCTTGAAGTCGAGGTTGGTTCCTTGGTACAGAGGTCGAACGTGAGGACATTCGACTCAGCACATGAGGCATTGTTTTGGTGGTATGCACTAAAAGAGGTCGGCCTGGAAGTTAGGTATGTGCGTGGCGATCTCACAGGCGCAGTTGTGCAAATCAGCCGGAGAGTGCCTGTGCCTTCCGATACTTGGTGCGTGTGGATCACGTTGGATATTTTGATTTCGCGCCTTCCAGGGCGATACCAGCGCATCATAGATGAGTATTACGCGAGGGGTCGGTACATCAAGCCATTTAGACGCTGGCGGTTCTCAGGTAGGTGGAGGGCTTGTTGCAGATTGTTTTGGTCAATGCTCCCTAGTGAGTTCAAAACATGACTGACTCTAAGCCATACTACACAGTACGCGAGTTCGCGGAGCGGATAGGCTGGCCTCGAAGGACTGTGCGCTATTACCTCAAGAAGCGGCACATTCGAGGGCTCAAGCCACAGAATGATTGGAGGATACCCAGGAAGGAGTTGGTGCGCTGGGATCTGCTAGAGGAAAACGAAACCAGTTGACATAGATTTTAATTTCATTATATTTGGTCACAGGTAGAGATACCCGCTCCGTTCACAGGCTTGCGGTGTTCTCAATCCTATCTCTCGGTGGGCGTGGCCCCTGGTTGATCCCCAGGGGCCACTCTTTTTAGGCGAGTCCTGGGTTGGTACTCAAGATTTCATCCTTGATGTTTTCCAGGGCTTCCTCTTCCTCTTCCTCAGTCGTTGCATCCTCGATGCTGATGTCAATGTTCTGCAACTCGTTGATCCAGCCATCCAGCCCTTCAATGCGCTCGGTTAGCAACTCCCCGCTTGCGCTGGACTCCTGCAGACTTTCCGGCATGGCCTCTAGGCTCTCCTGGCACTCTTCCATCAAGGCCTCCAGGTCGGCACTCATGCTCTCGATCAGCTCCGGCAACTCCTCGACTGTATTGATCTCATGCACAGTCCTCTCAAAATCATCCTCCAACTGCCATAGCTGGGAGTAGAAGGCTGATTGAGTTAGCTGGTGACGCTCTGGCCGCGTCTTGCTGAATCGCTTGGGGCCATATCGAAATTTCCACCACCAGTAGGACTCTCCCTTCAATGCAACTGGATTGTCCTTCTGCGCCTTCGCCACAAAATTAGCTCTCGCCATCGTCCTCCTCCTTCCCTGGGGTTCTCGGCCAATCCGGTGTGTCCGGACATCGCATATCGGCCTTGATGCTCCATTTTCCCTCGGCGACCTTCTGAACGTCTAGGATCTGCAGATCGGGATTATACATTCCATCGTATAATTCCAGGCCAACAGCTTGTCCCAAGGCCTCCTCAATGTCTGTGCTGTCAAACTCCACAATTACTCTCATGCTTTCCCCTTTCTCCGCGCCTCGCGGCGGATCTTCTTTCGCTTCTCGTCACAGCCTTTGTATGTCCGGCCCAGCCTCTTCGCAATGTCCTCTAGCTTTTCATCGCTTTCCAAGAGATATGCGATTTCCCTTGGTTTCCATCGTTTCCACGTTTTCTTTGCAAACTCCTGGCTGCGCTCATTGAGCCCTTGCTTGTACTTGTAATGGGCTACATTCTTGTGTCCCATCGGGTTCCACCTCCTATCTATCAGCTTGTTCGAGGAATTTGATTACGGCACTCTTCACAACACGCCCGCCCCAGGCGGCGAGGTAGTCGGCATCAACCTTTTGGTCAACTCCGGCTACCTTGCCGATCCTGGCCTTTTTAACCCCAGCCTCATTCTCTGTGATAACCATGCCGTAGGTTCCATCCCTGTTTGAAAACCAAAAGGTGTCGATAACCTTCAATCCCATCGGGTTCTCCCTCCTTACTCCCAGCGCAATTTCTTTCTGGCGGTCATTAGATCCAGCCGCAAGATAACTGCGTTCAGGTAGTCGTCTGATACGTCCATGTTCGTTAGGATCTCGTCCGTGGCCTGGGGCTGATCCCTCCTGGCCTGGACACAGAATTCCAGGGCGATCAGCGTGGCCTCGTAAGGCGTGGTGTTCATTACTTCCTCGCTCTTGTAGTCACAGTTGACTAGCTTGCCGCATCTAATACACATAGGCTTAATCCTCCTCGTAAATGACCATGACAGTCCTGCCAAACGGAGTTGCAGCCAGCTTAACGTCATGGACTTGGTTGGATGGTATGTGATTCAAGAAATGATTCGCGTTCTCCTCAGTATCATCGCCCCAAAACAGTTTGATTTGCATCGAGTTCTCCCTCCTATCTCTCGGTTAGCGGTCTATGCCATCAATGATCTCGACCATTTTCTCTTCGAGGCAATCAATTACCCTCTGGCCTCCGGCGACTGATTCTACAATCGTGTACTTGCTGATCCCTGGGTACTCGTCTGCCAGATCATCAATAGCCAATGCCACGATCTCATGTGCCATACTGTCAATAGCCTTGGCAAGTTCATCACCTGGGTCTATTGACTCCACGGTTCCCACGGTGGCAACCACACTCATTTCCTTGGCCCAATACCAGTAAATCTCGAAGGGGTCTTTGTGCCTGGGAAAACGAATTCCCCAAAGTTCTTCTGTCATTTCGGGTTTGAAAATCAGCTTCTCTACATGACCTATGGCATTGTTCCAGGGATCATCCTCCCCAGCTATCGGGTTGTTTACCTGGACTATCATGCCAATGGTTATTAGTACCGGAACATAGGTTTCTTTGCTCATTAGAATCTCCTCCAATCTCCAATTTGCCTTGCGATTTCCTTGGCTACTGCCTTCTGGCATCGCTCGGTGGTGGTTCCGAATGCCTCATACAATCCCCTGTAATCATCGTCCTCCTCTGTCCAGGCGTTGTAAACCTCAACAGCTTGCATCGCTGCATCGACTAGCTCGTCACGCTCGACAAATCCCCAAAACCCACAGGTGTTGCCATTGGTATCGAGAACCTTCCCAAAGACAACACCGTCCCGCACCTGATCGTGGATCTTGTTAAGACGTTGCGTGATCTCATACTCTGGCGTTTCAAATGCCGCGTTATCCATGTTGATCTTGATAATAAATTCCATCGGGTTCTCCCTCCTCTCACATAATGATTTCCATGAATCCTTTTAGTTCGTGTCTGTCGAGCCATCGCTTGTCACAGGCATTACAGTCCACATACTGAATTGCTCCCTGCTCCTCGGCCTCTAGCGGCCCCCATTCCAGGTCGCCGCTAAGACACCAGGGGCAAACGGCCCCATTCTCCGCCACATATTCCTCTTCCGTGATCTTTGGCTCTGCCATTACTCTTCCCTCCTGGCCCGCCATTCGTTAAAGCGATTGGTGAACCTCTTCCAGGTGAATTGATCACAGTCGCAACTGTTAAACTCACAACGTCCGTGTCCATTGATCCCTGCGTGTTGACTGTTGAGCCCATCCCCCAGGTGTCCACAGTAACACCAGGATTTCGGCTCCTCAAAGAATTCCTCTTGCTGCATTTCTCTATCCATCGGTATCTCCTCCTTCAATGTCCCACCACAAAGGCATGGTGAGACTGATCCGTGTAGCCTCCATTGTGGCGGCGTGAAGAGTATTGATACCCTGCATTTCTGGCATCGCGCCTTGACGCTGCATATTTCGGGTGGATTTATCGTTTCCGGTGTTTTCATGCGTTTTCCCTCCATATTAAATTATTTAATAGCTCTAAAATGCCGCTCAAGGCCATAACTCAAGTGGATTGATACCTGGCTATCCCCTGATTTCAGTAAATCAGACCTACTTGCTCCTTCGTGGCGTAGTCGATGTTTTCCATTGCCTCCTTCACCATGTATTTATGCGGATCGCCGTAAAAGCCCCAGCACGAATCAATGTGTTCTCCGTCCTCGTCCTCGGTAACATACCCATATACTTCGCCGCAAATGTGAAGATCGTACATATAAACCTCGTCCTGCAGCAACTTGATAGCCTTGTCCTCTATCTTCTGAGTTACCCTCTTCACCTTGAATTCCTCGCGCACCTTCTCCTTCGTTACCCAAATGAATCCAACTTGTCCTGAATCCCAGGGGCAACTAAATGGGGTTGTCCTCATGGTGATCCCTGAGTGGTCGAAGAGATACAAGGGGAGCGCGATAACATCGGGTCTTTCAACTATCTCCTGAATCTCCTCCACGGTGTATTCATGCTCGTCACCCAGGCGGTAACGGCTGTGCAAGCAAGTCATGGTTCCGAGGATACTCCAATCCCTTGGTGATCCATGCGGATCATCATCCTGGTAAACTTTAATGGTGTGGTGTCGATACTCTATTGTCTCAATGGGTTCCATCGGCTTGTTCCTCCTGGCGGGCCTGATAAGCCCAGCCTGATAAGCCGCCGCGCAGCTCGTAACACCGTTCGTTGACACAAGCCCTGCAATAGCTGTGAAGCCCATCGCCCTTCTTGTGAAAGAATTCAAGGTCTGCGGGCCAATACTCCTGGCATCGAGCGCAAAGTATCTCTAGCCCCAATTCGGTGTTACGGCTGCGCCGCGCATTCTTCCGTTTAATACTCAACGTCCCAACCCTCGCCGTCAAAGACTCCCTCGCCTATATCATCCTCAAGGCGTTCCCCTGGCATAAGACCCCAGCCGCAATAACATCGCGCTAGGCCTTTGTGGTCGCCACACTCGCGGCATACCCTCGCGCCGCAATAGTTCCTGAATTCATAATGATGTTGGCATTCGCTCATATCCTTACACCCTCCGATCTGGCCCAGTTATAAAGCCCCTCGTCATTCAATACCCATAGCCGCCGCTCTTGGTCATTGGGATAGGGGTTGGTGTCCTGGTCTAATGCGCTGGCAATACAACGGTCTAACTCTTCCCTGTTGTTCTTGATGAATTCTGCTAGTTTCATCGGCTCCTACCTCCTGGTTTCTATCGGGTTCCTGGTGTTTCCCTGGTCGGCTCCTCGGGGGCGGAGGCGGCCCGCGCCCTGGTCGCCCTGGTGCTGGCTCGCCTCCTGGTGAATGTCAAATAATACCCATTAAAACGAGGGCCGAAACGCAACTTCCCTTGTCGCATACCTCGCACCATCCCCTGGTGCTGTCCGGCTCATAGTGGGTGGTGTACCCGCAAACCGTACAAATTGCAGGGACTAACGAATCCATGATGTAAACCTCGGCTAGATCATGCGCGGTCTTGAATCCTTCCGCCGCTACTAGATCAGCCAGCCCATAGCCTTGACGCTGTGCCTCTCTGTTGCTCATGTGCGTGGCCTCCTGGTGGGGGTTGTGGTTAGTCCAGGCCTCAAAATGAAAAAGCCCTGGCGGATCGGGGCGGATCGCTCCGCCCTTCACCGTCAAGGCTCACTCATGTACTAACCAGTCGAACAACTCGCAAATGGCCTCAAAGTCGTCCCCTGTGATCTCTCGTTCTGCTCCGTCAAACCAATCCTGAAACAAATAAACGGCCCGCTCTATCTCTCGCTCGTGGCCCTGGCCGCTGATGTAAATATCAATGTAATCGGCTGGCCCTCCCCAGGAAAAACAGACCCGCACCTTCTCGGATCTATCAATGGATAAAATGTCTTGTTCCCAGGTTTCACGCAATACCCGCCGCGCCTCGTCTTGATCTATCTCTGGCTCCTCCTCGTCTTGTGGATCGTGGTCGGGGTTCAGATACTCGTCAATATCCGCGCCTAACTCCTCCAGGTCGGCGCGGGTGATCTCCTCCCGCCCTGTCAAGCGGCGGATCTCCTCAAACGTCCGGCGGTAGTAGCCGCCTATCCGCTCCTCGCAGGTCTTTTGCCTATTCTCTTGGTGGGTCATGCTCTTAGGCCTCCTTTGTTGGGTCTTTGCCTTACCCCAGCCAAACTATCAAGCCCTGGCGGGCTCCTGGGGTTGGCTGCGCTGGCGTTTCTTCGCATATTTACTCAATCCTGGCGGCGGGCCTTCCAGCCTTCGCCGCGCCTTGGCCTTGGTTCTCCTCCTGGCTCTCTCGGTTCTCCTCTTCGCCATTACTCCTGGCCTCCTTTCTCTATTGATCGCAAATAACAAAGTCGATGCACTAGCCCTTCCTCCGGATCGTTAAAAAATCCGATGTTGTAGCCAATGGCCTCCTGGCAAATGTAACAGCCCGTTTGCGCCATGTTCCTGGTAGCATTGCAATCGCTGTGCTGGCAATACTCGTAACACGGCCCCGCGTGTTGCCCTGGCCCTGCTAAATATCCTGCCGCCATGATCCGCGCCTCCTCTCCTGTTAAAGGTTTATTGCGTGTTCCCTTACCTTAAACTATGGGGCTTTTTTAGTCAAGGGGTATTTGTACCAGTCGAGCAGATAGCCAACACCAGCCGCGAATAGGCTCTACTGCTGGGGTAATACCTCAATCCGGCAATAAAGCCCATAGGCATCAACCTATTTTGTGTTAATTATCGGCTTATCGTCTAAAGATATGGCCTCGTTTCGCAATAAGCCCCAACACCGAGCCCTGAACCCGCGTGGTTATGGGCTAGTTTACATATTATCCCTTATCGGACTAAACACCTGGGCGTTATATCGGGTTGACCCATCGGTTAGACTACCATCAGGCATCCCAGCGCGGGGATCGGAGGAGTTGAGCGCGTCCTGGTGGTGGAGAATGCAGGGCCGTGAGCTTATAATGTGGTAGCTATGAATTGAAGGGGGGATACCTGGGGCAGCTTGACCAATCGACCAATAGCTTGTATATACGACCACTCGTGAAATCCGCATAATTTTTTCAATTCTAGTGTGAGATCCGGAATTTTTTTCTGAAAATTTTCTTGAAATAGAAATTCTCTTCGGCATACTCAGGGGCATGAGGTTAGATACTGAGGATAAGGCTGCGTGGGTACAGGGGTCTAAGGCTGGTGAGGATCGTTTTCGTGAGATATGCGGTTTATATTGGGATTTAGAGTTAGTTGAGAATTCTGATATTTACGGGCCTGATTTTGTGATGGTGTTGAGTGGTGTTGAGGCGGAGTACAAGCATCGAGAGACACCGTTTCATCAGGCTGGTAGGTTATTTGGGATACCGCCGCGTTATGCTTTTACTTATAATGTGCGGGATCATGTACGTTATAGGCGGGAGTATCCTGGGGTTCACATATTTGTACGTTGTGTTTGGTTAAAGCAAGATCCGCGTTTCAGGCCTGAGAGGTTTTTAGATGCCTGTGGGCACGGATCTTTTGCGTATTGGGATAAGTTGGTTCAGGCTGCGCCTATTCATCATTATGGTAGGCGTGAGGATGATCCTGTGAACAAGAAGCGGAGTTATGTGTTAGATATTCGGGATTTTCCTCATCTATGGTGGACTGATGGGAGGGTTTACTGATGCCTTTGTTGTTCGATCAGTATGTAAGGAAGCTGATGGGTCGGATGAATAAGCCTATGCCGAAGGATTTTATGGCGGCTAGGCCTCATTCTGGACAGGCATTTCAGGAACAGCAGAGGGCGAAGGCGATGGCGCGGGGAGATCCGCGCATTCAGGCAGCTCAGAAGGGCAGAAGGGGTGAGGGTGTGGCCCCTAGAACATCACAGCCCCAGGTACAGAAGGGCAGTTCTCCGATGGGTAAGCCTCAGAGTAGGATACAGGCGTTACTGAAAACGGGAAGGGCTCAGAGGCAAGGTAGGGGTGCGGCTGCTACTGGTGGGATCTCGAATCAGCCGATGCCTACGTTCCACAAGTCGTTGACTATGGCTCGTCCAGGTCAAGATCCTCGAAGGGACGTTTTTGGTG